>ENA-OPVY01000240-OPVY01000240.1-human-gut-metagenome-genome-assembly--contig:-NODE-240-length-49877-cov-8.116455_pt1 | contig 49877 bp, 39 predicted proteins | sample MGYA00241503_ERZ501998 | MGnify/ENA primary metagenome ERZ501998 (study PRJEB25962, sample SAMEA2042107) | human gut metagenome | biome: human gut; feature: human-associated habitat; material: faeces... | reverse complement strand
ACTCCAGTCATGGTTTCCTGTGGTCATTGCATCATATCCACAGGCTTTCATCAGTTTTGCCACCGATTCTCCCTTTACCAGTGTTGCAATCGGTTGTCCATGAAAGGTATCTCCGGAATCCAGCATCAGCGAACCGTCCGCTCCTTCCGTAAATGTCTGTGCAATTCCACTCAGTCGATCCATTCCGATCACCTGATTGTAATCATCTTCCTCTACCCGTGCATGAATATCATTGGTATGTACGATTTTCACATCAAAAATTGTACTTCCAGATGCAGTTCCATCCTGTGCCTGTACCGGCATTACCCCAAATAATCCGAAAACTATCCCAAATGTCAGCAAAAGTACCGTTACCTTATTCCATTGTTTTTTTAATTTCTTCATCTTACTCCTTCCTTTAATGAAACGGACATTCGTAATCTACATTCACTACTTGTTTATGAAAACAGCCCATTATATGGTTTGTTTTCATATTGTTTCCTTTTATTATATGTAAAAAGCTGTAAAATTCAATACTTGACATACAACATCCACGAACTTCAACTATTGTCCTAAAAGTACAAATTATCTTTCTGGAAAATAACACAGAAAGGATGGGGCTGCCGCTTCACGATTTAGAAATCGTTAAAGCGGCAGCCCCTTACAAATTTTTATATACACTTTTATTGTCGCTCTATATTTTCCGCTAATGTCATCAACAGCTTATCACCATTCCGATTAATCATCTTCATTTATTTCGTGGTTACTGAGCAATGACCTGAGTTTCGCCCCGCCAGATTTTATATTTCTAAAAATAGTCAGGTGAAATAGTTCAATTAACCTTTTCACCTGACTATTTACATAGCAAAGAGTCTATGTACAATTACTTAGTGTAACAGCACTCATTCTACCAATATCTTTTAAAAATCTAATTCTTAATAATCAAACTGACGATAATATCTACGAATAGAAAGTGGATGTCTTAAAAACAGCTCCATATATGCATCTACACGATTATTAACACCATGCATTACCAAATGAGAAATTGTTCCTCTAAATTCCGGACTAATTCCTTTTAATTCATGTTCTTTTGTATCAATAATAGTATAGTTTGCATTTACACGTGGAAGAAATTTTGCAACACGCTCAGCTAATGGTCGTTGTTCATCCTCTCCCATAAACAGAGTAACTGGTGTATCTTCAACGATAATCTCCTGCATTCCGTGGAAAAATTCTTGACAGCTAATAGATTTTGTACGGATCCACATCTGCTCCTCCCAATAGCACATAGCATAGGAATAGGTTGCCCCATACTGATTTCCTGATCCAATAAAGTAATGAGGAAGATCTTTATGTTCTTTCCAAAATGCCACCTTATTTTTTGCATACTCATATGCCCACTCATCGGAATCTTTCTCAACCTGAGCTAATACATCCGCAAGATTAGCTTCCATCTCTTTATTATAACGGTCATAATCATCAAATTCACCATTTTTATACATCAAGTAATTTGCAACCATATAAAATTTCAACTGCTCATTCATTGGATAAACAATCAGATAATCTTGCTTGTCAGGCTGTGTGAGAGTAGTACCTGGATTATCGATGAATGAAAATACTTTTGCACCTTTTTCATGTACTCTGTCCACTAATTCAACCATTTCTTTTGTATTTCCAGATACTGAAGATATAATTACTACAGATTTATTTGTAAATTTTTTGTTTCCTGTAGTCAAAAACTCAGCTGCATTTTCAACAAATACTGGAAGCTTTGAACGGCCACGCATATATACTTCCACCTGCATACTGGAAGCATAAGTACCTCCAATACCAATAAAATAGATTCCATCAAATCCTTCTTCCCAGATTTGATCAATAATTTTTTCAATCTGCGGACGAAGAGCAAGTGCTCCATTCACACTATCAATCTGTGCTTGCTCGTTAAAATTACGCAAACAAGCTCCTTCTGTTTCTTTCCACGCTTTTGCTTCATATTTCATAGTTGATATCTCCTTTCACTACTTTCTTTTTAATACAATTTCGTTGTCTGCAAATCTAAATTTAAGAAAAATTGTATAGCACGTTGAATCATTTTATCCCAATAAGGCCACTCATGATCCCCTGGTCCTTCCATATAAACATGACCATAACCATTACTTTCAGCAACTTTTCTAAATTTCTGATTATTTTCATATAAGAAGTCTTCTGTACCACAAAATTGAATTAACCTTGGACGATTTTCGTCTTTAGCAAGTTTCTCTACCAAAAACAGTGGATTTTCCCACTCTTCTGGTTTTCCTGCTTCTCCATGAAAACTCTGTATTTCTTGTGGCGACATATCTTCCCAATTTCCGGCAAGTACCATCTCCGTAAATCCTACATAATCGAGTACTCCTGATAAACTTGCCACAGCTTCATACTTCTCTGGTCTATTCAATGCAATCTTCACTGCACCATATCCACCCATACTCTCTCCAGCTATAAATGTATTTTCTCGTCTTTGATCCAAATGAAACCATTTCCCACAAATAGCTGGAAGTTCATCTGCAACATAATGGAAATAATCAATTCCAACTTTTCCTGTTGTGTAAAAACTACGTTGAACTTCAGGCATAATTATTATGAAATTATATTTTTTTGCATAATATTCAATTTTAGAAAATCGCGTCCATTCATCACTATTTCCTGACAGTCCATGAAGTAAATAAAGAACCTTCGGTGTTCCCTCATAAAGAGGTGTTACATCATTAGAAACATCCGGGAAAATAACATTAATCTGTGTTGTCATTCTTAAATTTTTGGAATAAAAATTTCCTGTAAATAATCCCATTATTTTAATTTTACCTTTTATCTGAAAATTGTACATTAAAGTTACATTTATCACCACGCACATAATTGCGATTGAATTCGATTGCCCTTCCATCCGTATCATACGTAAGACTTTGAAACAACATCACGGGTGTTCCTGCATCTATTCCCAACAGTTTTGCATCATTCAAACTAGGACGAACCAAATCCAATGTCTGCTCTGCTTCCGCTAAATGAATCCCATACATTTCATATACTTCATACACAGAAAACACCGATAAATCAATCCCCTCCATTTTGGGAATTAAATAATGCGGTATATATAATTCCTCTAAAGAAATCGAATCTCCGTCAGCATAACACATGCGCTTAATATAAAAAATAGGATCTTCTGGTTTAATGCCGAACATGTTTCCATACAAATTTCCTGCCATTCTTAGATACTTAGACACAATTCTAAAAGATGGTTTCATATTCCTATCTACTATCGTCTGCGTAAAGCCTTCTAACTTCTCCATGTTTCGTTCGATTTTATGTCCTAAAACGTATACTTCTTTATCAGAAATATATTTCAACAATCCTTCTTTGACCAAGACTTCTATGGCTGTTCTCACGATTTGCTTCTGAACACCAAACATTTCAGCCAATTCTGTATCAGTAGGTATTTTTGTACCAGGATATAAATCACCATCTTCTATTTCTATTCTTAAAATCTCACTCACTTGCTGAGTGATCATTCTTTTACAGGCAGTTTTCATATTTCGGCTCCTTATTTTTTAGTTACCATGCTCCAAAATACTTTAATGTTTCTGTTGCATTTGCTGCACCTTTTTCCATTGCCCCTTCTATAGAAAGTCCATCTACAATTCCTGTTAAAAATCCAGCAATATAACTATCTCCAGCTCCCATACTATCTACAAGATGATCACAAGGAACGATTCCAAAACGATGATATCTTTCACCATCATAACACAAACTGCCTTCTTCTCCCATCATACAAATGACAAGCTTAGGTCCCTTTTTTTGAATTCTTTCCATTTGTTCTCTTACCTCTTTAGTATCTCCTGTATCCACAGAATAAAAGAGATAATCTGTATATGGTATCGCTTTTACACTTTCCTCTGAATCTGGGCTTGTCGCACAATCAAAGGCAGTAACAATTCCTTTTTCTTTCAACTCTTTAAACTGTCCTTCTACTTTGCCCCAAACATCACAAATTACAACATCAAAATTTTTGATATAATCAATATCTTCATCTGTTAATTTATATTTTTCCAATACGCCTTCGTCGTAATCTCCAAATACTCTTTCGCCATCTATCAATTCAACCTGGGTAACGGCTGTCTTTCCTTTTTCTACACGCAAATGCGAAGTGTCAACGCCTTTCGCTTTGATAGTTTCTATCATAATCTGTCCGTAGACGTCATCACCTACTGGTCCAATATATGCAGCCTCTCCTCCTAAACGGAGTGTATAAACTGCCATATTTACCGGGCCTCCCCCCGGAAATGCTTTTCCACCATCTATATTGTTATAATAATCAATACAGTTACTTCCAACTGCCGCTAATCTCATACGATATCACTCCTTTTTTATCTGGTGTCTCGCCTTGTTAGAACATTCGTATATTGTACCTGATCTGGTCTCGCCATAATCCTAAAAAACTCAATACCTACTCCTCTATCGTCGTTTACAACACCTGACTGATAGTACAAGTATTGTCCTTCTTCTACCTTCAACAATTTAGCTTCTTCTTCTGTGGCAAATGTAATTTCTACTTTCTCCGTCCCTTTAGTCAACAATATGCCTAAATCCCTTAGAACTTTATATAAAGATTCTTCTGCAAAATTGTGAGCTTCCAAACCTTCACACTGTTCGTAATTAATGTAACTATTCTCAATCATCAAAGGAACATTGTTTCTAATCCGCAAGCGATATAAATGAAATACTTTATCTCCCTCTTTTATCTGAAGTTTTCTCGCAACATATCCATCACACGTCTCAATTCTAGAGATTAATACTTCTGTCCAAAGAAAGTACCCTGTTTTTCTCATTGCTTCCGAAGTAGACTGAATTCCCTTTATATTCCTAACTAATCTCGGAGGTGCCACAAAGGTTCCAGATCCTTTTACACTATATAGTTTTCTTTCTTCAATTAGTTGTTGAATAGCTGTATGGAGAGTGGAACGATTCATTTGCCACATTGTACACAACTCCCGTTCGCTCGGAAGCTGTGTATGTGGTTTTAGTTGGTTTTCTTGTATATACCATTGAATCTGCTCCATCGCCATATCTTGCGGACGAATTTTTTTTATTTTCTCCATACAGTTCTCACCTTCTCAACATATTAAGCTAATGCTTATGCACTTTCTTTTTTATTTTTTCTATCCCAATAATAGAATACTGGAAGTCCTGTAACTACTGCCACAAACGCACAAATTAAGCTCTGCATTGGCGCATATGTAAGCTGGCCCCAAATAAGTGTACCTGTCATAATAATTGCAATAAGAGGCATAATTGGACCACCTGGGCATTTATAAGATGGATCGTATCCATGTTCTTTGCCTTTTTTTCGAAGAACAAAGATTGTACCGAATGTAAGCACATTCTTTAATAATGCTACCATTGTAAAGTATCCTAGCAATGCTGACAAGTTTGAAGCAAAAATTAATACGATTGCAACCGCACACTGTACGATAATTGAAAAATAAGGAGTTTCGTATTTTGGATGAACTTTTGCAAAAGATTTAAAGAATAAATTATCTTTCGCCATAGCATACTCGATACGTGGCTGGAACATAATACAAGATGATAATGAACCAATTACAACAATAATTGCCATAATTGCAACAATTGTACCTGCATACTGTCCAATTCCTGGAAGCTTAGATGCCAACAATGCGATTGGAGCATCAGATGTAGCCATTTCATCAATAGAAAGAATTCCAGAAGCTACAAATGTTAATCCTGCATAAAGAGCTAGTACAATAACTGCTGTAAGAATAAGACCCAAAGGCATATTCTTTTTCGGATTTTTAATTTCGCCTGACATATAACAAGCAGCTCCCATACCATCATATGACCATGTTGTTGAAGCTACACCTGCGATTAGCGCAGCAATTCCAGTTTTTGCATATCCTTCCAAAGGTGCAGAAGATAATAAAATATCCCCCTGAAGATTGAATAAACCAATACCAATAACCAATGCAAATGGTAAAATTTTAAGAGCTGTAATAATTGTCTGGAATTTTCCACCGCCTTCTACCGAACGTATGTGTACTCCCATGAAAATTAATACAAATACTACAGCAACCAGCTTTAATACAAAACCATGAATCGGAACAAAAAATGCAAGATAATTCACAATTGCTAAAGCCATGATTGAAATTGACGGTGGGTCAGTTGCCCAAAAGCTGATCCATCCACACAAGAATGCGAGTGGTCGAGATCCTGCTTCACGGAAGTAAACATATTGTCCACCATCCTCTGGATAGGCAGATGCTAATTCCGAATATACAAAGTTTGATGGAATCTGAAGCAATCCCCCTATAATGAATGCTAATACCAGAAACAAGCTACTACCGGCAGCATTTGCTACCTCAGATAAAGATGAAAAAATACCAGAGCCTACTGTAGTACCAACGCCAAGTGCAATAACAGCGCCAAGTCCAAGTTTACGAGCAAGTTCGTTTTTGTTTTCAGACATAAAAACTCTCCTTTCCTTTTAAACAGAGTATAATTGAAAAATCTTGTGCACGACTTTTCTTTTTTTAATTTCCTATTATCTTCGATGCTTTTATATTGTAAACAGCTATCTATCTTCGCTATCACAACTTCTTAAATAATCTATTACTTTTTATTTATTCACTTTCACATTTAAACGATTCCTGCCTCGGCCATTAGCTCACGCATGTTATCAATGGCACGTTTCGCATAAAAACGTGGTTCGTTAATATAATTTGTAACCAATTCAAGTGTTGCAGTTTTATCATAACCTATTCGTTTCATTTCATATAGCATTTCTTTAATTGGAATATTTCCCTCTCCTGGTATCAGATGGGTGTCTGATCCATTTTCTCCATCAATAATATGCATATGATCCATCTTATTTCCGAGTTTATCAAAATATGCCATAATACTTTCATGCTGTACAAATGGTGGAACAATATCACACATGCCGACTACATATGGATTATCCACTCTTCTAAATAGCTCCACCAAATCATTTGCTCTTGTAAAGAAATTAGATTCATACGGTGTTAAAGCTTCAACTACTAGCTTGATTTCTAGTTTTGCTGCATAATCTCCCAACTCTTGAATATTTTTTTCTAATCTGCTCCACAACTGATCATATGTAGCAAGATATCCGCCGTTTGCAGGACTTGTAAGTACAAATTCCGCACCCATCTCTTTTGCCATTTCAAGAGACAGTTTCAGATAATCAATAGCATCTCTTCTCTGAGCCTCTGAACCAATCATATAATTGTAAGGATAGGCATTATGCTCCGGTGTGTAACCAAGCACCGGCATTTCATACTTTTCAATTAATCGGCGAACTTCATTAATATCTCCCGCTTTCAGATCCGGTGCATATGCATGTGGACGCCCACCCCAAAGCTCGATATAATCGTAACCGTACTCTTTAGCATCCATAAAACAATGCTCCAACGGATTCCTCTGATATCCCGATGTAAACATTCCAACTTTTAACATTATTTCATTCCTCCTTGTTGTGTTTTGTTGGTAAAATTATATAATAATTAAGCACCATTTTCTATTCGCAAGAGGTCTAAAATTCAATTATAAAAAATGTATAAAATCCCATAACCATGTTGTTTGTTATTTCAATTCTATACCAATTATGTTATTCTGCATATTTTATCCTCTTTATTCCCCCTTTATTTTCTCTTATTTTTATGCATTATGCATATAGTGGTATGTTTTTGATTTATATTTATACCAATTTCATCAGATACACTTATTTTGTTACTTATTTTTTAGTTATCCATCCAATTGCCAATGCTTTGTGCACCATGATAACTTATAAGTGTTCTAATAAATAGTGTGCAATATCTATTAGAACACTTCGATGACTTTTATTCATTAAGGAACAAGCATTCAGCTTTGATTTTTTTGTTGCTGGATATCTGACCTTTCTAAGGTTCATCTGTTATTTGATGTCGCCTCATTTTTACTCTTAATATCTTTATTTTCCTATATATAAGTTATGTCTTTACAAATATCATTAATCATTAGGAGGTTTAAATAATATGTCTGAATACGCAGATCTTATTTTATTATCAAACTGTATTTTTACAGCCACAGAGGAAATACCTTTCTCTGGATATATTGCTATCAAAAACGACCGGATACTTTCTATCGGAAAAGGATTGGCTCCTACTGAACTAATAGGAACAAACACAAAATATCTTGATTATGGGAACAAAACAATTACGCCTGGATTCTCCGATGTACATTGCTTTTTCACAGGTTATTCTGTAGGATTTGTTGGAATAGACTTATCCGCAGCTACTTCTCAAGAAGATATACTGAATTCAATTAAAGAGTATGCGAAAGGAATTCCTGCAGACAAACCTATTTTGGGACATGGTTGGAACTCCGATACAATCCAACCTAATGGAACAGATTTGTTAGATGAGGCTTTTTCCACTCGCCCTGTTCTTCTGTTTGCAAAAGGCTGCGAAACTTGTTGGATGAATCAAGCTGCTATAAATCGTTATCAGTTTACCCCGGAAACCTGTTATCCGGAGAGTTATGTTCGCTTTTTACCAGACTTACTTGGAGATAAAGACTTTATAATTCCGGAATTTAAGCGCTATATTAAAATGATGAACAGTAAAGGAATCACTTCCATCAAAGAAATGGGATTCGATGATTTCTACGGATTTACTGACATTCTCGCAGAACTAGAATCCGAAAACGCTTTAACTATCCGCGTAAACTTTATGAGCCAACCTGTTGCTGAACCTTTTAATCTCTCATATGGCAAGGAAATGCGTGAAAAATTTAAAGGAGAGTTTGTTCGTTTTTCTGGATATAACCAAATGACCGACGGTTCTATAAGCGAACTTTGCGGTGATTTGAAAAAACCTTATTCCTGCGCAGATACGACCTGTGCACAAGACATTGATTGGGATCTTTTAGCAAACGATACCTTTAAAGCTGATGCCGAAGGATTTCGTTTCTCATTACATGCTCAAGGAGATGCTGCTATTTCAAAAGTATTAGATATTTATGACTCTTGCCAAAAAGATGAAAATGGAAAACTTATAAATCGTCACAGTATTACCGATCTTGAATTCAGTGATCCAACAGACTTGGAGCGTATGGGAAAATTAGGCGTAATTGCTGAAATATACCCTCAAATTCAATCTATCGCAAATCGAAAAGACAAACTTGCCATGATTGAAGAAAAGATTGGTATGGATCGCGGACAGTATTATTGGAACAGACGTAAAATGGCTGACAGCAATGTGTTATTAAGTTGCGGAACTGATCTTCCACTTCTTATTGATGATATCCCAGAATCTATTTATCATGCAGTCGGAGGATACTTCCCTGAAGGTGGAGAGCCATTTAACAAACAAAATATGCTGACTATTCCTGAGTTGCTAACTGCATGGAGTGCTGGCGGTGCTTATAATCTATATCAAGAGAAAGAGCTCGGCACACTGGAAAAAGGAAAAAAAGCTGATATTGTCGTATTCGACGGAAATCTATTTGAAACAGCTATTGAAGAAATTCGTTCTCGCAAAGTAGAAGTAACTTTTCTCAACGGACGAATCGTATATAGCCATGAATAAATAAAAAAATATCTCTCTTATCTAAACAGTTTATATTCTCTTTAAGAAAGGAAGGGAAATATTTATGAAAGAGTCTTATTTTATGGGGATTGATACTGGAACAAACTCTAGTAAAGGTGTATTAATCAATTCTCACGGAGAAATTATAGCAGAACATACAACTGAACATGCAATGACAAATCCTGCCCCAGGTCACTATGAACATGATGCCGACAAAGATTGGTGGGGAGATTTATGTATTATAAGCAATGCACTGATTGAAAAATCTAAAGTTTCACCATCTGACATTAAAGCAATCGGAACAAGTGCACTTGGTGCCGACTGCCTACCTGTCGACGATCAGTGTCGACCTCTACGCAAAGCTATCCTATATGGTATTGATGCACGTGCAACCGATGAGATAGAACAACTCACAGAAATGTATGGGGAAGAACAGATCCGACAGTGGTACGGACGTCCATTATGCTCCAGTGATGTAATGCCTAAGATTCTTTGGATAAAAAATAAAGAGCCAGATATATATGCAAAAACCCACAAGTTTCTAACAGGCTCTAGTTTTATAGCAGCAAAACTTACTGGTAATTATGTAGTCGATCGTTTTTTAGGACTTGCAAGTTTTAATCCACTTTATTTTAATGATGGAACACCAAATCCTGAAACTTGCCTACCAATTTGCCGCCCTGATCAGCTAGCAGAAGTGAAGGAAGCAAATGATATCGCAGGTTATGTAACTGAAACCGCTTCAAAGGAAACGGGTCTTGCAGTTGGTACTCGAGTCATTGCAGGAACAGATGACTCCGGAGCAGAAGCAATCAGCACTGGCGTTGTTGCCCCTGGTAAAATGATGATTCAATTCGGTTCTTCCATTTATATGATTCTCGGGACAAAAGAATTGGTTGATGATGAACGCTTATGGCGTGAAGAATTTATTGTACCAGGACTTTGTGATATATCTGCCGGCACTAATGCTGCAGGCTCTCTTACTAAATGGTATAGAAATACAATTTTCCCAGATGCACTCGAACTAGAGCAAAATGGTGGTCCTGATGCTTATATCACCATGATGCAAGATTTGGATAAAATTCCTGTTGGAAGCGATGGCCTTATTACACTCCCTTATTTTGCTGGTGAAAGAACTCCAATAAATGATCCTCTTGCAAGGGGAATTCTATTTGGATTAACGCTTGCTCACACGCGTCAGCATATGTACCGAAGTGCTTTGGAATCTGTTGCATACTCAGTAAATCAGCAATTAAAGATCATGCTTGAGCACGATGTTCCTATCGACCAGATTTTTGCCGTAGGTGGTGGTGTTAAAAATGACTTATGGATGCAAATTGTTGCAGATGTTACTGGTAAAGAAATCAGTACCCCTGCCATTACTGTAGGTGCGAGTTTTGGCGATGCTCTAATGGCTGCATCGGGAATCAAATATTCAGGCTTTGAATCTTTCAACAAACTTACAGATTTCATTAAACCTGGAAAAACCTATCATCCTAATAAAGAAAACCATGAAGCATATAAAAAATATCAGAATATTTATGATTCTCTTTATCCTGCTACTGTAAACTTAATGCATTGTTTGTCAGACTAATCTTTGTAGATTAGACTTTATAAAGACTATGTGATAATTCTTTCATCAAACAAAAAGTACAGCTGTATGAGTTTTTAATAACTCTTCTGCTGTACTTTTTAAATCTATTATTTTATTCATGAAGCTGAATTGTAAATGAAGTCCTGTCACTTCTGATAAAAGAGCGGCTATACGCAATCGCTCTACCATTATTGTCCCAGTAATCACAACTCAACATAATTAATGCTACTCCATTTGGAATATCTAATAATTTTTTTATCTTACTCGTTCCATCTATAATCTCCATTGTTTGCTGCATACTGGAAATTTCTATTCCATAAAATGCAAAAATATCTTTTATTGTAAAAACTGATGAGTTCACTACTTCTAACTTCGGCAAAACATCTTTTGGTACATATATATCTTCAATTGCCAATGGCTCACTATCCAAAGTTATTTGATGTCGTACACAAAAGATTAAATCATCTGGCTCAATATTAAAATAATTTGCATACTTATTTCCTGCTGGTCTATATATTTTTGCCTGCTCCTTTATCGAAACTCTTTTTGTTCCTGAAGACATTACATTAACAAACCCACCATGTTCATCCAGGTTTTCTTCGTATTTATCACCAACAACAAAAACGCCTTTTCCCTGAACACGTCTCAAAATTCCTTCATTAACTAATGCATCTACTGCGTTGCGAACAGTCAACCTATTAATACCATAAGTTTCTGCTAATTTATTTTCAGACGGAATTGCTGTTCCTGGAAGGTACTCTCCCTCTTCTATTCGATTTCTAATAATTTCTCTCAATTGAAGATAAATTGGTGTACGATAACTTAATTTTCCGTCTTCACGCTCTTCATTTTCTTCGGTATAGTTCAATTTATTATCCATAAATCTGCCCTGCTTTTCTCATTATTCACTCTCTATTCTGCTAACAAGCTTGAATTTATCTCCTCTAATTAATTGTTTATAATACATAATTATCACTCCTTCTTCATCTTTCACAACTCCAGATGTAAAAAACAAAGGAGAATCCGGTATTATCTCCAACAACGCTGCTTCTTGTTCACTGGCATATGTAACACTAATATGCTCCTCGCCCGAAATCTGCTTTCTATGATATACATTTTTCAAAATTCGCCCCATGCTAGTTTTATCAGTATAATACTTTTCAAAATCTGGATATCGTTCACAATCAAGATATGTTGTTTCCAAAAAACATGGAACATCATCTATTTTTCTAAGAAGAATATACTCATAAACCTCTTGTCCGAGCAGAACATGAAGTTTCTTAGAAATCTGTTTAGTTGCTTCAACTTTTCTTACAGAAATAATCTTTTTTGCTAAAATAGATCCCTGCTGTCGAAGTTCTCCTACCATTGAATCTACTCCAACCATGTTTCGATTCTTCTTTCCTACAGATACATAAACTCCCGCTCCGTTAACTCTATATAACACCCCACGACCAACAAGTGTATCTACCGCCTGTCTCAGTGTCGTTCTGCTTACTCCCCACATTTCACACAAATCTCTCTCTGATGGAATTCTTGTATTCGGAGCCAATCGATTTACTACAATAAAATCTTCCAATTTTTCCACAGCCTCAGTTCCCGGCGGTATACGATATTCCATATTCTTATTCTCCTTACCATTGTTTACAGACCACTTTCAAATGTAAGCTAATTCTATCATCTTTTTCTTCGTTTTCCAACCAAAACATATACCAAACTCAAACGATTATGTGTTTTTAATATTCATCAAATAATAGCAAGCTTCTTTTTCTTCTCCGGTACAAGCTCCAAAGCAATATACATCGACTAATATTATCCATAATCATGAAAAACCACACCATTTTTAAATCACGCCCAAACATACCAATATAAATCCATGTCAGGCCTATCCTTATCCCCCACATTGTTAATATTGCAAATATAAATGGCATTTTTGTATCTCCAATACCATGAAATATACCCTCATATATAATTAACGCTGCATACATAGGCTCACTAATCGCTACAATTCTCAGTAATGACACTCCAAGCACAATAACCTGCTCATCCTTCGTAAAGAAACGTATAATCACTTCTGCTCCGCAAAAAAGACCTATGGCCATTGCTGTCATAATAGAAACAGCCACAATAAGTCCTGAACGTACAACCGATTCTAATTCTAATTCGTCTTTTTTTCCCACAGCATTTCCAGCAAGTGTACTGACTGCAGTTTGAATACCATATCCTGGCACATAAAAAGCCTGTTCAATTGTAAGTGCAATCGAATGAGCTGCTACACTTAGTGTTCCAAGTCCCGCTACTAATGCTGAAAATACAACATCACCACATCCCACAACAATTCTCTCTCCAATTAAAGGCAAGGAAACATTAAAACAATTTTTTAACAGTTTTCCTTCCGGTTTCACCTTCATTCCTTTTAGTGTCACCAATGGATTTTGCATTGCAACCCAAAAAATAGTAACTCCACCTATCCCTTGACTAATTGCAGTCGCTATAGCGGCACCTCTTACTCCCAATCCAGCTCCCGGAATACTGAGCAACATTCCAAATACTGAAATCGTAGTATGAGAGCTAATTAAAAGCTGATTTAATATAATATTCAAAAAATTCACACCAATATTTATATAAAGAGGTGTTTTCGAATCCTTGTTTGCCCTTAATACATTTCCAAATATAATCAGGCTTCCTCTCAATATCAACGGACAGTTTACTATAAAAAAATACTCACTTGCATCTCTCCATATTTCCTGACTAGCGCCCATCCACATTGGCAACACCGGACTAATTGCTAAAGCAATCACTGTTTCAATCACGCCAAAAACAAAAATAATCCAAATTGCCTGTGCTGAAGTATGATGAGCAGCTTCCAAATCTCCCTGTCCAGTATATTGGGCAATAAACGAAAGCATTCCCATGCTAACAGCAAACAAAATTCCATTTAACAACCAATTTACAGTGCTTGTCAGACCGACAGCAGCACTTGCAATCGCACCAATCTGACCAACCATTGCAGTGTCTACATAAGCTACAATGGTTTGCAGAGCCTGTTCCAGTATTGTCGGTGCTCCTAAATCCCACAATTCATGCATCTTTGAATTCTTCAAGATTATCCTATTTTTTTCTTTCAAATCAGGCATGATTGTCGCCTCCATTTCACTTGTATTAGCTTTCGAATTATATATGATGTTTTATTTTACCACTATTTTTGTTTGTTTTTTTTACCACTTATCTATTTCAAATTATATCATTGAGGCATATTTATGTCAATTATCACAATCGTATAAACACTGAAGAACAGTATCTTCATTTGCATAAAAAAACCGCCCAAATCTCTGACTTCAGTCAATAGAATATGAGCGGTATATATTTTATTTTTCTTCTTGGATAATCACGTTAATTGTACGATGTGCCGGCCCATCAAATTCACAGAAATATATTTCTTGAGCACCACCTCTTACCATTTCACCATCTATCACTGGAAAATGGCAATGATTTCCAGTAAGCATTGCTTTCAAGTGTCCTGTTGGATTTCCTGCTGTACTACCATAATCTCGAAGCATTCTTGCATGGCTATACGGATAATCTTCTGGTATTAATCGTCCCAGGAAATTCTCAATATCACTTTCCAGACATTCTAATGCTTCGTTCACAGTTACACCTGTTGTTGTGTGCTTTGTAAGAACCGTAACGGTTCCATTCTGAACTCCACTTCTTTTTACAATATCCAAAACTTTCGGAGTAATTACTGTATATTCATTATATTCTTTTGTTAATAATGTAATTGATTCAACATACATCTTCTTTACGCCTTTCTATTAGGAATTCCACCTAAGAACTCAATTGCGTTTTCCCCACAAATTAAATCCAAAGTACTTTCACGAAATCCCAGCTCTTTAATTGCATGTGCCATTCTGATTTGCTCAAATCTCGGATTATTGCTTCCAAACATTACCTGATGTCTCAAACTCCGATCAATCCATGTCATCGGAACATCTCTTGTCAACATCTGTGTATAAAACTCCTTAGCATTATCAAAATACAATGCGCCAGTATCTGTATATACATTAGTATACTTCAACATCAACATAGCTGTCTCTCTACACCATGGCCATCCAAAATGTGCAAGACAAATTTTTAATTTTGGTCTTGCTGCTGCCAGTTCCTCAAACATTTCTGGGCGACAATATTTTGTTAATGTATCCGGTTCCCATGACATTCCACTATGGAAAATAATTGGTTTTTCATATTTTTCACAAATATCATACAGTGGCGTCATTCTTTCATCCGTTGGATAAAAATGCCCTTTACCTGGATGTAATTTCAAACCACTTAATTTTAATTCTGCAAATGCTTTCTCCAATTCTTCAGCCGCATCTTCTGCAAACGGATCAACCCCCGCAAATCCAATAAACTTATCTGGTGCCATGTTAACAAGTTGACTAATTTCCTCATTGCTTACCAGCACTTTTCCACCTTGCTGTGTACGATAATCTTCTGGAAGTAAGCATAAATAATCCAAGCCTGCACATTTCATTTGATTAAAAATATGTTCCAATGGCGCCGTTCCATTTTTATGAATATCTAATGTATTATGTCTTAGTTCTTCCAACTCTGAATCTTGATTGATTGGTTCATAAAAAGCTGGATGAACATGCATATCTATAAACATATTTCTCTTCCTTTCTGTATTTTATCAATATCTAATTTCTTTTTCCCATGCTCTACTCTACCCATGGTTCAAATACCTGAACTACCGAAGCCGCTACTTCTGCACCTTTTTTTAAACATTCATCTATACTTTTACCATTCAATATTCCATAAAGAAATCCTGCAATGAAACTATCTCCAGCTCCAACTGTATTGACTACTTCTGCCTTTTCAATACCACCTACATAGAATCTTTCACCATCCCATGCAAGACTACCATCTTCACCGAATGTGACAACAGCAATTTTCATTCCACGACTCACTTTATCTTTTAAAAACTCTTCAATCTTAGCATCCCTTCCTTCATGATAAGAATAAAATCCATAAGTAACATATGGTAAGGTTTCTTCTACTAACGGATGATCCAGTCTATCTGCATAATCAAAAGCAATTGGAATTCCTTTTGCTGCAATCTTCGGTAAGGTATTCTCAGCTTTTCCCCAAAGTGCTGTATGAACGAGATCATGCTCTGCCGCAAATTCAATATCTTCTTCATCAAAAACAATATTCTCCAATACACCTTCTACATAATCGCCATGCACACGGTCTTTTCCATCCATATCCATATAAGTTACTGCTGTGGCACCATCGCCAATTTTTAAATGACTAATGTCTACCCCTTCTTTTTTTAATGTCTCTAACATCCATTTTCCATTTTCATCATTACCTGTTGTACTGATAATCGAAACAGGGATTCCAAGTTTTTGAAGATTCACACCTGTATCAACAACATTCCCTGTTGGATATTTTTTCCCAATACGTTCATAAACATCAATACAATTGTCTCCTATTTCTGCAACTCTCATTTTCATTGTCCTCCTTTTTTACTTTTTTAATTCTTTCATTCATTGCATTTTTCTACAACTACATCATAGTCATGATTTAACATTTTTGTAATAATCTCTGCTACGGCATCTTGATTGTTGTTCTTCTCTGTTACAAAATCTGCTTCTTTTTTCACATCATCCACTGCATTTGCTACAGCTATTCCTACCGCTGCATGCTGCAACATGTCCAAATCATTATAGTAATTTCCAACAGTTATAATATCTTCTTTACAAATTTCAAGCATATCTGCAAGTAACTGTATTCCATTCCATTTTGACACACCCTTAGCCATAACATCAATGCAGTTCGGCTCCGAACTTACGTAGTATACCTCCGGAATACACTCATCAATATAAGCGGCCACATCGGTCATATCCTGTGTTGCCATAAATCCTTCCAAGCCATACTTCCAATCTGTTTCTTCAAGCGAATTAATTATTTCAGGAATTACACCGACATTCTTTGCATACTCTAGGGTTTCATCTGTCATCTTTGTAACTTGCCACGTCATACCATTATAAATTTGAAGCTGTATATTCTGCTCAAGACAATGTGTAATTAGCCTTTTACACACATGTGGAGGAATCAAATCATTATGAAGCACTTTTCTATCCTTACATCGTAGTATCTTTCCCCCAGTGTTAAGAATCTGATAATCCACAAGCCATTGTTCATCCTTTAATGACCCCATATCACTATCTCTTCTGCCACTTACAAATGCAATTTTATGTCCCTCTTGCTGTGCTAGTTTAATTGCTTCTTTGCTTTTTTCCCCTAAACTAGAGTCGTCACGTACAGCAGTTCCGTCTATATCCATTGCTAGCAGTTTTCGTCTCATTTTCTTTTCCTTTATCTTGTTACAATGTTTCTCGATACTTGTAAACAACCTGCATAAATTCCTTTACACGGTTCACATCAACTCGATTTTCAAAGATACCTCCATACTTAAATGTGGTTCCTACAACAGCCGCATCTGCCGTTGTTAATTTTCTTTCAATAGTATCCACACGACATCCTGTATTACACAGCACAACTATTTCAGGATTAGCCTCCTTTACGCTTGCAATTAATGTATCATCTACATCTTGACCAGCTGCATTTGCTGAAATACACAATCCATCTGGTGCTGCTTTCGTAATTGTACTCTTAGCAATCTCTGCTAATGGACGAGTATCTAAATTCCGATCCGATTCTGGGTTAATAAAATATAACATTTTCAAATCTTCTAAAGGGAGTGCGGCTTTTCTTCTTAGTAAACTACTAAAATCATTATTATAAAGTCCACCATCACCCACATACACACCACAAAATGTTCCGCGAACAAATTGCGCTTTTACCGCAGCTGCAAGTTCTAAACATGCTCGCCCATCACTAATTGCGTCTACTCCATATGGTACCTTAATCTCAGATCGTAAATTCCCAATTACATATGCCATTGCCGCAGGAGTCACCATATCCATATTTCGCTGGTAGGGCAAACTAAATTCATTGCTAAAAATAATCCCATCTACACCACCATCTTGTAGTGCATGTAAGTCTTCACGTGCATGTTCTACCACCTTATCCATATCATTTTCCGACTTGTATAATGGATCTCCTGGTAGTGGATCAATGTGGAGCATTGCAATAATTGGTTTCTTAACTCCAAACATCTTTTCAGTCCATAACATCTCCTTCGCCTCCTAAACAACTTTGTATTTTTTGATACATTCAATATGTATAAATTATATCACTTGTATGAATATTGTCAATATTCTATTTTAATTATCTTATAAAAAAATATCTATAATTTATAAATGTACGGTTTTTAGTTATTTTACACAATCTTATCATATTTTTTTTATTTTTATTGCATACAATTCCAGTTCGCGGTATAATTCACTCATCTAGTACATATACATATTTTATTTTTTTAATACAAATTATGTTATTCCACTTATTTGCGTAGCTACAGACCTTGGAGAGGGTCTATAAACACTACTACTTTATAATATAAGGAGGTCTATCTTATGAGAACACGTGTTAACTACTTCACGGAAAATTCTGTGCGAATTCCTAAAACGGAATTCTCCATGTTAGGTAATGAAATTTTTCTCCTTACCTAATCGTGGCAATTCTTTTAATTCTATTTTTTACTATTAAAAACAAACAGATAAGGAGATTTTTATTATGGATGCCGTATATGTTGGGTGGTTGTCTATTCTTCCGCCTATGATTGCTATTATTCTTGCATTAATCACAAAAGAGGTTCTATTTTCACTTATAGCAGGTGTTTTATCTGGAACCATTATTTACTCTATCGCTTCTGGTATGAATCCGATTGTTGGTCCCGTTTCTACTGTATTTGACGTTATGATACAAAAAGCTGATATGAATATTATCATTTTCTGTTTTTTGTTGGGCGGATTAGTTTATCTAATCAATGCTTCTGGAGGAGCTCAAGCTTATGGAAAATGGGCATCAAAAATCATTCGTACAAAACGTTCCTCTCTATTACTTACTAGTTTGCTTGGTTGTTTGATTTTTTTAGACGATTATTTCAATTGCTTGACAGTAGGAACAGTTATGAAACCTATAACTGACAGACATCATGTCAGCCGTGCAAAACTTGCTTACATTATTGATGCAACAGCTGCACCCGTCTGTATCATCGCACCTATATCAAGTTGGGCAGCTGCTGTCGGTAGTTATCTTAAAAATACAGGTGCTTTTGACTCTGAATTTAAAGCCTTTATTACGGCTATTCCATACAATTTTTACGCCATTCTTAGCCTTCTTATGGTTTTTCTCCTCTGTGTCTTTTCCTTGGATTTTGGTCCTATGGCAAAACAGGAGGTATTAGCTGAAAGAGGTTTCCTCGGCGGACTTGATGAACAAAAAGATTCATTGGCACAGCCAAAATCTGGACGTGTCGCTGATATGATTGTTCCAATTCTTGTACTCATTGTAACTGCAATCCTTGGCATGCTTTACAATGGTGGCTACTGGAGCAATGATCCTTCACTTCACACTATCACCGCTGCTCTAGGAAACTGTGTTGCAGCTCAAGCCCTTGTTTGGGGAAGTTTTGCTGGAATTATTACTGCATTTTTTATGTATATACCGAGAAAAATCATGACATTTAAAGAATTCATGGATAACTTTACAAAAGGCATGCAACAAATGATTACTTCCGGTTGTATACTTATGCTAGCATGGACAATCGGTGGTGTATGTCGCGATTTACTTAGTACACCTGTTTTTGTAAAAACTTTTATAGAAACTACCGGACTTCCAGGTGCTTTGCTTCCTGCACTTGTATTTATACTTGCTGCATTCTTAAGTTTTGCCACCGGAACTTCATGGGGAACTTTTGGTATTTTAATTCCTATTATAATCCCTGTTGCTCAATCAATTTGTCCTGAATTGCTACTCTCTTCTCTTGCTGCAACGTTAGCTGGAAGTGTTTTTGGAGATCATTGTTCTCCAATATCTGATACAACTATTCTCTCTAGTGCGGGTGCTGGTGTAAACCATCTTACCCATGTTTCAACACAGATGATTTACGCTCTAACAGTCGCTGGATGTAGTTTAATCGGATATTTAATTATTGGTATTACAAATGGAAACCTACTACTTTCACTTGGAACGTCTATTTTCATTCTGTGTATTTTTACTTTCATCATGCATCGTCGTTCCAAAACAATATTAAACAAAAAAGATATTTGTTCAACACAACAAGACCCAATGTTATCACTCTAACATAAAAAGAAGTATACATTATCGTTACGTACATCCTTTGTTTTTAGTTTTATATTCTCTAAACAAATTTTTATTTTAATATGTACTAAATAATGAAATATAACCATTGACATTTATACAAGTTATGATATTCTATTATTATAGTGTATCTTATTTTAACTACTTGTATATCAAAAAAATTATGGAGGTGTTATTATGTCAAATATCACAATGGATCAAGTAGCTGTTATGGGTGTACAATATTTTCATTATACACTCGATTATTATCTTAATTCCATGCATCGTTGTGGAGTTAAAAATCTCGACTTATGGGGAGCATCGCCACATTATTGCAGATTAGATTATCTCACTTCATCTGCCGCCGAACGAAAACTTCGTGAGATCAGAAAAAAAGCTGAAGATTTAGGACTTAAATTTGTAATGTATACGCCAGAAACTTTAGCATATCCCTACAGCTTGAGTGCTCCTGAACAACCTATTCGCGATCGAACAATTGATTACTTTGATATGGCTATTGATGATGCACTTACTTTAGGAACAACTAGGTTATTTATGAATTCTGGTTGTGGTCCTCTCGATATTCCTCGAGAAGATAGTTGGAAGCGTGCAGTTGAAACAATTAGTAAAGTATGTGAAATGGCGCATAAACGTGGAGTTACAATCTTACTTGAACAACTTCAACCATACGAGAGTAATTTGTTGGTCAACTTGCCACAAATGAAAGCTATGTTGGAAGAAGTCAATAGTCCAGCATTAAAGACTTGTGTCGATTTGGTCGCTATGGAAGTAGCGCATGAGAATCTTGAAGATTATTACAAGGTTCTTGGTGAAGATACTATACAGTTTATCCATTTTGCAGATGGCGATCCTTCCGGACATTATATTCTAGGGGATGGTAATTATCCACTAAAAGAATACATCAAAATTCTTGAAAAGCATAACTATACAGGTATTATCGATTTAGAAATAAACGATTCAATATATTGGGATGATCCTCATAGCTCAGTAGAAAGATCTGTTGATTATCTAAAGAAAAATATATTTAAATAACTATTTACTTAATTTAAATATAAGCAAAATGGGCTGTAAAAAAAGAATAAGTCCCGAAAAAAGAAAGACCAAGAGTTCATAATGTGGAACTCTTGGTCTTTCTTTCTGCCGCCATACCAACGCACCTTTTCCGGTTTGCCTGCAATGTGTCCTGCAGGTCCTTTCCATCACATTTCTTTGCTTAAGAAGATTCAGAAATCACTTATGTATCCAGGTAAAAGAGAACTCGCTTGAAGGATTTATTATATCCTATATCGGCGGTATTAATTGTAATTATCTTATTATTCTTTTAGCTTTTGTTAAACCTATCTCCAGAAATCTGTTTTTTGACTAAGCCCGATGTCTGCGCTTTTAAAAACAGGGTTAATTCTTTTCTTTAACTATGCTTCATAATCTTGGACCGCTTTAAATGCAATCTCTGATAAAATCAGAATAACCGGAATGTTAATGAGCGCCATAACCCCATCAGTACATCGAAAAGATCCCACAAAAGAGACATCTCCATTCCTGCGCCCAGAAAGATTACAAGTGCCGATACCAGTCTGAAGCCTTTCATAAAAGCTTTTTCCGGCTGTTTTTTGTGAATGTAGATTAAAAGATTGTCACAATAAAAACAGTTTCCGAGCAGAGTTGTAAATGCAAAAAATACCATTGCTACTGTAATCATTTTAAATAATCCAGATTATGCTTCACTAAAAGCAACAATTATCTTAACATTCCCCAAATACACTCCAGTAATGTTAGTGCAAGGATAATGTTAATAACACGAAAATGCTGCAGATAAAACTTCTGAATCAGTACGCCCAAGCCAGTCCAAGTACAGGTTGCGATCGTTCCGATCGTTGCAATAACCAGCTCAAAAAACAGCAAAGCCGGAAAGGAGGACATATATCTTACAACATAACCCGTTAGTGCGGTAACTCCAAACATATAGATCTTCACATTGACAAATTGCAACATGAAACCTTTCAGAAACGATGCCGATTGCTCTGCGTTTTCTGTTGACGGCTTGCTGAAAGCAATATGAATCGCAAGCCACAGGATATAGGCTGCTCCGATATACTTCATCACTTCCATTGCATTTGGAAGCAAAGAATTAACCCCATATACGAAAATTGCACATAAGATTTGTACTACATAGTAGCCCGCAAAAATCCCAAAGAACAGCGGCTTTCCTTTTTTATATCCATAGTTTGTTACGGTATTTAATGCCAGAATATTTCCCGGTCCCGGAGTAAAGGCATTTATAACGCAATAAATCAGAAAACTGCTCAGCACCATCTTTTGTCAGAGTAATTCCGGTTCTGCTGCGGTGAAAAATGGTGATACCAGCCTCTTTTTCCGTTTCTTTGATGGAGTTGGACAGACTTGGCTGTGATATAAAAAGCATTTTTGCCGCTTCAGTAATAGAGCCAACCTCTGCTACCTTCAAAATATATTTTAATTGTTGAACCGTCATTTCTTTTTCCTTTTTATTCTTACAAATCTCGATTTCTATGTTGCTTAAATTCCAAACAAAGAATCAATCTATGATTGATTTATAATAATTTCCAAAATCGGCCAGTGCATCTATAATTGGCAGCATTTCTTTTTTCTTCAATTTTACGATTTCTCAATTTTTCAAACTTGAAGTTTTCAATTCTTTTCAATTCCATCTGGCATATGATCTTTCTCAGTTATCTTACGAATAACCCGACATGGATTTCCAGCTGCCAGACTATAAGGTGGAATATCTCTTATTACAACACTTCCTGCACCAATTACACACCCTTCTCCTATGGTGACACCACCGCAAACAACTACATTAGATGCCAGCCAACAATTATCTTTTATAGTTATTGGTTTCGCATATTCAAGATTATAAAAACTACCATCTTCTCTCTTTCGGATATTGCGTTCTTCAGGTAATAATGGATGCATAGGAGTTGCCAATGTAACATTTGGACCAATCATCACATTATCGCCTATATGTATTTCACATACATCTAAACATGTAAAATTAAAATTAGCAGAACTGAATTTTCCAAAGAAAGTATTGCATCCGTAATCAAAATAAACAGGTGCCTGCAAATACGGAAGCTCCTCTGTTGTTGGCAGTAATTCTTGCAATATCTGTGCTTGCTCTTCTGGCTGATCTTCATCTGTCAAATTGTATTTTCTTGCTAATTTACGCGCATTCAGGCGTAGTTGCTCCAATTCTTTATCTGTTGAATCGTATAACTCTCCACTTAGCATTTTTTCTCTTTCAGTCATTTCCAATAGCCTCCAAATTTTGGTTTCCGATTCTTCTGTTTCTTGTTGTGTTGCTTCATCTTGCTCCACCGTCTGTGGCAGTCTTTCATCATTATTTTTTTCAGCAGCCCAGCAATGTACTGATAATATCATCCACATTCCTAAAACCACAAATATGCCTGCAAATAGTACGGCTGTTTTTTTCTAATTTTATCCACTTTTCATTCTCTTTCTAAAAATCCAAATATACAAATCAAATTGTTTACTTTATCATATCACAGCGGCATATTGTTCCACAATCATTTTTCAAGACATATGTCCATGCAACTTTTCCAAAAGAAGAAAAATAAGATATTTGGTAGCTTCACTACCAACACCTGCGAACCAATAACGCCGGTACTGGATATCAAAATCCCGTACCGGCGTTATTGATTGTAATTCTTTTTTCTACTCAAATAAACAGCTTATCGACCCTACAAATGTGAAGTTATCAATTAGCGAAATCCAACAACTCGATTAACTTATCGAGAAATGCCTCTTCCCCCCATGTATTAATTTTGAAAAATACAGCTTGACTTCCTCCCGCTGTAATTGCGGAAAGTTGAACTGGATCTTTGTCATTTTGAAAAAGTGTAATATTAAGACTCACCCTGTATTTTACCCTTTCATCTTTTGTATATGCAAGAGGGTTTGTAGATTAGGATACAAACAACTTCAGATGAATGTTTTTATAAACAATTTCCTTCAAATCAGGTCCCCGTCCAACGGGTGGTTCATTATTTCATCCATCTCATAAATTATACTTTTTTCAATTACCAAATCTCCTCCTGTTGCAAATAATTTAACTTTATAAAAATCTTCCGGAAAAAGTAAGTTTGACATAACAACCTCTCCGTTATTAATAAATAATTCGCTCTGAGAAACATCCATTAGAAGTTTTATCGTTAAAAACTCCTGTGTAAAATCTACAGGTGCTTTATATTTTCCTGTTGAAATTTTAATTCCAAACGTTTGCGCATGAATCTTTTCAATCGGATAAGATATATCTAGTTCTAGTACTTCTTTCTTATCGCACAGCGTCCACTCTTCATCCGCTCCCATCTTTATGTTCTTCATTTCATGCTTATTTGTTCTTAAACACTCCATTTCTTTAACAGGTAATTGCTTTAAAATATATTTTTTCTCTTTTGCACTAATTTCAATTCACGGACACAAGACATCTGACCCTTGAACGGACTTGTTGGAAGATAATCTCTGTATTGCCAATTATCAGCCCATGCAATCATCAATCTTCTGTCTTTAGGTACATGATTCCACGTAACTCCAGCATAAAAATCTTTTCCATAATCTATCCAAAGACCTTTCTCTTGGTTTGAATCTGCTATAAATTTTTGACCATCGAATTCTCCCACAAAATACTGCATTCCTGTTCCACCTGCTGGAGATCCATCATTAACACTTACTGTTAAAACCCATTTCTTTTCTTCTGTTGTCTCAACTATCATTGGGAAAAGATCTGGACATTCCCATACCCCCGTATGACTTTCTTGATTTCCTTTGAAAGAAGATATTTGATTCCAATGAATTAAATCCTTTGATTCATACAAAAGTACACAATCTCCACCTGAAAGAATCATAACCCACTTTTCTTCATAGCGAAATACTTTTGGATCTCGAAAATCTGCTCTTGAATCTGTTAAAATCGGATTTCCAGAATATTTTTCCCATGTACGCCCTTTATCATAACTAAACGCTACTCCCTGACTTTGCCTTTTGGTTTCATGTTCACTATAAGTAAAAAATGCTACCATTCGCTGATTTTCTTCATCCACAACCGCACTACCAGACCAGATTTGTCCAATTTTATCTGGTGCAATAGCTTTAGGTAGTCTCTTCCAATGCACTAAATCTTTACTTACTGCATGTCCCCAATAAATCTGCTCGTTAATATTATACTGATGAAAAAGATGATATTCACCCTTATAATATACCAATCCATTCGGATCATTTATAATATAATCTTCTGCTGAAAAATGTATTTTCGGTCTGTATTTTTCCATTTTAACACCTTTAGGCATTCATCCAGCTCCGATGAATGCCTGTCTTTCTATCACTTCTTAAATTTATTTTTTTAACTCAACAAAATCTGCTTTCAACTGATCTACCATCTGATCAAATGTATATTCTCCACTAAAATATCCTTGGAAATCTGCTGCAGCTTTTGGTTCATATCCTGAAGGAAATCCTCCCATTACCCATGGAAGTGTCTTCCCTTCATCAATATATCTTTTTACTTCTTTTGACAACGGATCTGTGATTTCAACATCATCATAATTGTTGAATGCCGGAACAAAACCAAAGTCATTTACAACGATCTGTTTACCTTCGTCAGACTGAAACAGCCATTTTAAGAATTCTTTAGATGCTTCTTTTTCTTTATCACCTGACTGGCTGTTTATACACCAATAAATGGAGATTCCTGTAGGAATGCAATCTTCTTTTACCCCTTTCAACGGAATCGGAAGAATTCCCATTTTATTTGCCACCTCTTCATCAATTCCACTCAATTCTGGTCCAATCCAATTTCCCTGCTGTACAACCGCAACTCGTTCGATAGCAAGACCTCCTCCGATTTCACTTGAATAATCCACTGCATTTAGTTTGGAAAGATCATCTTTTGATGTAGTATACTTTGTTTCCAAATCAAGAAGAGCCTTTAATGAATCTGCATATTTCAAACCAAGTTGATCTGAATTTCTTAATTCTGTTGCACTTGAATACTCACATGCCAAAGGCGCATTCAACGTATGAAGTCCTGGAATCCAAGTTTCCTTTGCAGCATATTCTTCAACAGCTTCAAGCTGTGGATACTTGTCCTTTAACTTTCCAGAATCAATCTGATTCTGAAGATCAGCAAACGCCTTATCTATCGCATCATAGCTTGTCAATGTAGAGGCATCGATTCCCGCATCTTTAAAAATTTCTTTATTATAAACTAATCCGTATCCTTCTACACTAACCGGTATTCCATAAACTTTTCCATCCAGTGTTACATCATCCAAACTTCCATCTACTGCGTTTTTCAACCATTCCTGATCACTTAAATCTTCTACATAATCTGTCATGTTTGTAATATTATCACCTAGTGCATAGATATCAACAGAATCATCACTGATTAACTTTGCTTTTAAATTTGTGTTGTAATCATTTCCCTGAATACTCTCTACATTTATTGTTACATTTGGATTTTCTTCTGTATACTTATCAGCGGCTTCCTGAAGCTGACTTGAAATCTCTGATTTGTTCTGATACAGATTGATTGTAACCTTATCTCCACTGTCACCGCCTTTGCTACTTCCGCATCCTGTCACCATTCCAAGAACCATTGTTCCACACAAGATCACGCTCACTACTTTTCTCTTCATTTTTGTTTCCTCCTTTTATGTGTTTAATTGTAATAAATAACTCTCGCTTCATATGCTTTCAGTAAAACTGTTTTCTCATCTTCTATGCAATTATTCAAATCAATCAATTTATCATAATTTGAAATTAAAGTTATACCTTTACGTCCAAAAAATTCATCTGGTAATTCAACAAGCTGTTCCTCTTCTGAAAAACTGCATAATACAAGTAATTTTTCTTTTCCAAGTTCGCGAATATAACAGTAATTTTTCTCACTTTCCTCATAAAGAGGATGAAAATCTCCATATACGATTATTGGATAATTTTTTCTTAGTTGAATCAATTTTTTATAATAACTATAAATTGATTCCGCATCATTCATCTGATTTTTCACATTGATAGTCTTATAATTAGGGTTAATTGTAAACCAACATCCTGCATCACCAAACCCTGCATACTCACTATCATCCCACTGCATCGCAGTTCTCGCATTATCTCTACTCTTCTTCTGCACGCATTTGAACATATATTCAGGATCTTCTCCCATCCCTTCTGTTCTCTGATAATATGAAGTAAGAGATTCAATGTCCTCATAATCTTCTATCTTCTCTAGATAGTCATTTGTCATTCCAATTTCTTCACCTTGATAAATATATGGAGTTCCTTGCATCATATGAAGACAAGTACCTAACATCTTAGCTGATTTTTCCCAATATTCTTGATCATTTCCAAACCTTGATACAACTCTTGGCTGATCATGATTATTCCAGTACAAACTATTCCAAGCATTTCCTTGCAATCCCATTTGCCATCTGTTCATAATAGATTTTAACTTACTCAATTTGAATCTTTCTGCTGACCATTTCGAATTCGAACCATTATCGACATTCATATGTTCAAAAGTAAAAATCATATTCAACTCATGTTCTTTAAATCCTGAATATTTTTTTCCATCTTCTACTGTTGTTTCCAACGTTTCGCCGACTGTAATCATCGGATATTTGGAAAATACTTTTTCATTTAATTCTTTTATATAAATATGAGCTTGTGGCATATTGTGAGTAAATGGAATCATGTCCCCATATAACTCGCCTTCCTGCTTTTTACCATCTGGGAATTTTTGATCCTTTCCAATCAGATTAATAACATCCAATCGAAAACCATCCACACCCTTTTGCATCCACCAGTTCATCATCTGCTCTACTTCATGTCGGACATTTGGATTCTCCCAGTTTAAATCTGGCTGCTCCTTGGCAAACATATGCAAGTAATACATCTTTCTTGCTTCACAGTATTCCCAGGCCGATCCACCGAAAAAAGAACCCCAGTTATTCGGAGGACCACCATCTTTTCCTTTTCTCCAGATATAAAAATCAGCATAAGGATTATCTTCATCTGGCTGACAGCTTTTTTTAAACCATTCGTGTTGATTAGATGTATGATTTACTACGATATCCATCATCAGTTTCAGATCTCGTTTATGCATCTCTCTAATCAGACATTCCAAGTCCTCCATGGTTCCGAACTCTTCCATCACACTCTTATAATCACTGATATCATATCCATTATCTACATTCGGTGATTTATATACCGGAGATAGCCAAACTACATCTACGCCTAGATCCTTTAAGTAATCTAATTTTTCTATGATTCCCGGAATATCTCCAATTTTATCTCCATTACTATCTTTGAAACTTCGTGGATAAATTTGATAAATTACCGCTTCTTTCCACCATTCCTTCTGCATTTAATTCTTCCTCCAGTTCTCTTACTTACCAACTCCGGCTGTAATTCCTTTTACAATATGTTTTTGGCAACTCAGGTAAAAGATCACAATTGGAATCATACAAAGTACAAGTGCTGCTGTCGCCAAATCCCATTTTTTTGTAAATTGACCAAAGAAGAGATATGTTCGCAATGGTAATGTCTGCATTCCATTTTTATTAATAATCAGTGATGGAAGCAGAAAGTCATTCCAAATCCACATTACATTGATTACTGCAACAGTCGCCATAATTCCTTTTAACAAAGGCAGTACAATCAAGAAAAATGTTTGAAACATATTACATCCATCGATTGTTGCCGCTTCTTCCAATTCAACTGGAATATTTTTAATAAAACCATGAAAGAGGACAATTGACATGCTACATCCAAAACCTATATACATAAAAATCAATCCTGGTCTATTCATTAAATGTAATTTACTCATCACATCAACAAGTGGAAGCATTACACATTGAAATGGAATCAAAAGTGCTGCTGAAAATACAATGAATAATACTTTGCTTACTTTTGTTTTGTAACGGACCATCACCCATGCTGCCATAGATGATACTAACAAAATCAGTACTGTTGCAACGCAGGTAATTGCCAGTGAATTTATCAACGAATGAAGAAAATCCATTTTTTCAAACGCTTTTAGATAATTTTGAAATGAGAAATGTTTTGGCAAAGCTAAAATATCAATATATATTTCCTGTAATGTCTTAAAAGAACTGTTTACAAGAATCAATATTGGTGCCACAAAAATAATGGCAAGTAATATTCCTATAATTGTAAGAAACATCTTATTTATTGATTTTTTCTTTTGCATTATGCCTCTACCTCCTTTTTCTTTGTAATTGTAAGCTGAATAATGGAAATTACCATTACCACAATCATAAAGATAACTGCTTTTGACTGTGCTAATCCAAATCTATTTTCACCAAATGCTGTATTATAAATATTCAAAGCTAACATTTGAGTACTATTTACTGGTCCTCCTCCTGTCAGAGAAATATTCTGATCAAATAACTTGAATGCATTTGAAATTGACAAGAACAATCCGATTGTAAACGCTGGCATCATCAATGGTAAAATAATCGATTTTAATTTATTCCAACCAATTGCCCCATCAATTTGAGCCGCCTCTAAAACTGAATCTGGTATATTCTGGATCTGAGCTATATAAATCATCATCATATATCCGGACAACTGCCATGTCACAACAATTAATAATCCTATAAATCCTGTTTTCTGATTCGTCAACCAGCCTTGAAGCCAGCCTATTTGTAATTTCTCTCCGATTGCTTCAAATACTTGAACAAAAATAAACTGCCATGTAAATCCTAATAAAATTCCACCTATCAAGTTCGGCATAAAAAAGATTCCTCTTAATAGATTTGATCCCTTAATTTTTTGTGTTACCAGCATTGCTAAAGCAAATCCAATTACATTGACTGTAATCACCGCACAAATCGAAAAAAGAAACGTAAACAAAAACGCATTTCTAAATTGCGTGTCATTTGTGAGTGTAGTTATATAATTACCCAAACCCACAAAATTCTTTGTCTTTCCGACTCCATTCCAATCTGTAAATGAATAACCAATTCCCATAATTGTCGGAATAATTTGAACTACTATAAATGCAAATAATGCTGGACATATAAATATCCAAAACCCCTTTTTTGATTTTTTCATCTCATTACCTCCTACTCTTCAGAAGATTCTTCTCTTTACATTTCATACTATAACAACTTCATAATTATTTTTCAATGGTTTTATATAAAACCTACTTTATACACAAGGCTATTCCCCGTTTTTTGTGTACATTTTATATAAAACCTTTTTTTACTATTCATCTTTATTTTTGTTTTACTTATTTTCATTACCGAGAAAAATATCTAAAAAAAGCCTCTGTCTGAACAAATAGTTTTAACTCATCTATTTATTCAGTCAAAGACCTTGATTCTTTCATCTACACTTATACAGAATTTCCTTTGATCAATGTAACTGGCTGTTTCACATCCAGTCCACTTTTTAATCGATTTTCAAGAATATCTATCATTATTTTTACAGCTGTTTTTCCTTTTTCTGTCACATCCTGATATACCGTTGTCAGTCTTGGATAGCAATATTTTCCTAATATATTTCCATCAAACCCTGCAATTCCAAGCTCATCTGGAATTATAACACCTTGCTTTTGAAAATAATGGATTGCTTCAACTGCAAACATATCTGACAAGAAAAATAACGCTGTCTTTTTTCCGATAAATTTCATCATCATCTGATAATTTTTATTTCTATCTTGTTCAGTTTCATTAAGTGAAATAAAATCATTTGTCAGATAGCTTTTTCCTGCTTCCTCCCATGCCTTTCGATATCCCATCCAGCGTTCATGATCCACACCGGCATTCTTTCTTGCGCAGACATAAATTTTCTCATATCCTTTTTCTAAAAGATATTTGGTCATTATATAACCACCATTTTCATCTTGAAGACCTACATTAACATAATCTTCTGCCTCTTTATCAATTAAATCAATTGCAACTATCGGTTTGTTTATCAATGTTTTCAATTTAATATAGTTATGATATTTAAATGTAATCGCAATCAATCCATCTACATTCCAAGCTAATGACATATGAAAAATTTCTTCCAAATCTTCCGCCGCATATAGCATCATGTAATATCCTTCTTTTCTAAGAGATTCTTCCAACGCACCAATAACATGACTGTAAAAAGTATCTGAAATAACTGTATTCTCATAATAACGAGATGTATGAATTACCACTCCAATAATCTTAGAACTGTTATTTTTCAAAGCGCTCAGTCCCATTTTCGGTACATAGTGATATTCATCTAGCAAAGCTTGTATTTTTTCCATATTCGCTTTCGATACTTTTTTTACATTTCCATGAAGTACATTATAGACTGTTGTCATACTAACTCCAGCCATCTCTGCAATTTCTTTTATGGTAGTCATAATAAATATCCATTTCTTTCTTACTGTTTTAATACAACTTTACTCAAAATCCAAACTACTGTCAAGTGCCACACTAATAACTCCATAATAGAAAATTACTAAATATGCTATTTTTGAAAAAGGAGATTTTGGAAAATGATCAACTTAAATAAACATAGAATAGATTTTGGAAAAGGGGATGTAGGCTTTGGTGTCATCGGTAACACTACAACTTCTAAAAGTGAACAGCAAAAAACAGAATAGATGAATGATGTATCTTATAAAGAATGGCCGTCCTTTCTCCAATGAGCAGGCAGCCATTTCTCATGTAATTCTTTAATACAAATCTCCCACATATCCATCTGCTTCCAGATGCATATAGCACTCATCCACCTGCTCTGATTCCAGAATCTTTAAAACGTGTTCCATACCTGTAGCAAGTTCTTTTGTTTTTAACTCTTCCAGCGGAATCCAATAAACTCTTCCTTCCTCAGAACTCTTCAAGTCTCCGGTGAACTTATCTGCTTTATACAGGGTAATGACATAATGCACTCCGCTCTTATGCCAATGATATAATCCTCCAAGCTTCGGTGCTTCAATCGTAAGTCCTGTTTCTTCCCAGACTTCCCGAATCATAGATTTCTGAAAAATCTCATTTGCTTCTACGTGACCACCTGGAAAAGTCGTACCGGTATAACTATCATTTACTTTATCCAGAGCCAGTACATTTCCTTTATCATCCTGAATCATACACATATTCATAAAACAGACCTTCTCAATCCGACTCTCTTCTTTTTCATTCAGAGATTTTCTGACACGTTTGTTGATATCCGATCGTTTGGATTTATAATGCTTAAAGACCTCTCCATACGGAATCCAGATTTCTGCATCTTCGATTTTTTCATAGACAGTATCCACCACTTCTTCCAAATGTTTGTCATTCGGAAAAGTGCATTTTTTCATATAATAATCTCTGGTTGCCTGAAACATCCATTCCGCAATCTTTTCTTTCTGCTTCATTTTTAACTGGGAATACTTCTTATTCGTTTGCAGTAGTCTCCCATCTATCATCTTATGGTTTTTCCGTGACATCGGTTTGACCTCTTTTCTTCTTTTTCGTTCAGATTTTACTATACCACAGAATCATGCCTGCGTCATACTTCTGAGCTTCGATGTCCTCTTTTTCTTCTCTCAGTACCTTATTTATAGAGGGATCTTTTTTAAAGACTCTCTTCCGGCGGCTGTGCCACCGGTAAATAGCAAGGACAGGAAGTGTATATACACTTCCGGAAAATCCCAATTTAGGGTACCCTGCCCTAAATTGAAAAAGCTAAAAGCAACTATACTACTGCCCTCTCAGAAAGGAGAAATTACCAATGGCTGAAAGAAAACGAAACAAAGTGAAAACTCCGAAGCATCTATCCAGAGAAGCTCGCCTGTATATCAATATCTCCACTTATGTTACGACCAGCAATCGAGAAGGATTTGAACGATGGGCAAAACTCAATAACCTGAAAGAAGCAGCCCGCACCTTCAACTATCTTTCCGAAAACAACCTACTGAATTATGAGGATTTCCAACAGCATGTTTCTGACATTGAAGCTTCTGTTAAAGCTGCCGATCAGAGAATAACACAAATCAACAGTGAGCTGAGCACACAGAAAGTCATTCAGAAACACTGCGATTCTTACCGGCTTTGCCGTAAAGTGATTGAAGATTGCAAATCTGCTAAAAATCCAAAATCATACCGCACCAAACATCAAGCAGAATACCAACTGCACGATTCACTAAAAAAAGAGCTTCAGGATCTCGGTGTTACCAAAATTCCAAGCTCTAATAAAATTCAGAAGCGAATTGAAAATCTTGAATCTGAACAGGCTGCTACTGTTCGGGAAAAACAGGAACTGCAGAAAAAGCAAAAGACACTGGATATCATCCGACAGAATTTCACAGCACTGCTCGATGCTCCTGAAATCAATTCAGATTTACTTCCGGCAAAGCGGGAATCTGTTGCTGTCACAAGAGATAAATAAGATTGCACTGGCAACTCGCTCATTTTCTTCCAAAACTTCCCAAGGTTTCAGCTCCTTTTCCTCCCAGGTGACACCATACGGTGCACCTCCGGAGGCGTTTGCCTTTGGATTATGCCAGTTATGTAGTTAAACGAAAAGACCGGGATTTCCCGATCTTCTCATATTATTTATGGAATTTTCTTTTGCATATACTAAATATGATTAAGGATATTCCCATTAAGGAAAGCCACATAATTACATTCGTATCGTCTCCCGTTTTTACATTTGGAGTATGACTGCTATTATCACCTGATGGTTCTTCTGAAACTGGTGGCGTATTCGTGGTAATTGGTGGTATCGATTCATTTTTAAATTTAGGCTCTGCCGTTACATTCCAAATTATCTGACCATCATAATTACCTGGAACTGTTATGATAAAAGGTTCGCTTTGATATACTTGATTTCCAATTTGTGTTTTTTGTGTCTGCACAAAAAGATACACACCTTTTTCCAGATCTCTGTACATAACTTCTCCATCGGAATTGGTCTTCCCTGATATTCCTTGGATGCCGTTATCCTGTACATATTTTCCCAGTTTTTTTGCAGCTTCTGCCTGAGCAGAAGAATCCTCAAAATCAAATATGACTCCAGACTTTGCAAACTCACTCACTAATGCCCATGAATTATTTTTATATGTTCCAACCTGATACATCGTAAATTCAGTATTACTTAGCTTATATACCGTGGTCTCATCTTCAACAGTTGCTTTTAATAATATACTTCCCTGATCATTCGCAGACACAGGTAACGGAATGAGGAGTAAAAGCATACACATCACACTGGCCATACACATATATATTCGCTTACGTTTAATTATTCTGCTCATGTTTTTTCTCCTTCCTGCGTTTATGAGATTTAATGCTCACCCATATGATGATCAAAGCAACAATTCCCCCAATCAATAGAATCAAATTGAATGGAATTGTATGATGAAGACCAACTTCCTCATCTATCTTCTGTGCCTCTTCATACGGAATTCTGGTGCCACGTACAAGCAGTCTGTGTGTATTAACTGCATAAGGAGTGCATGTGACCAGCGTTACATAATCCTTGCCTTTTTCAATTTGTAAAGCATCTGTATCTGATGGTAATACTGTAAGAATCTGATCCACCTGATAGGCAAAGGTATGATGAAGAACTTTAATATAAAATACATCTCCAACCTCCATCTTGTTTAGGTCGGTGAATATCTTGGCATTTGCAAGTCCACGGTGTCCGGATAATACCGCATGACAGCTCTCACCGCCTACCGGAAGCGAGGTGTTTTTCAGATGTCCTACACCTGACTGCAGTACTTTTTCGGATGTTCCATGATAAACCGGAAGAACAACATCAAGCTTTGGAATATCAATATATCCCATCATTCCAGTATCATCAATTTTCAAAAGTTTGTTATACTCATCATCTTCTGTCTAGTTTTCATTGCTTTCTGAAAATGGATCTGCTATGGAACCAATTCCGATCAGGCTTTCGTTGTAGTCCTGTGCCTGCTTGATCATTGCATTTTCCTGTTCTTCCGACAAATGCGAAACTTCCTGTTCATAATCTGTAGCAATGGTTGTGCTGTTCATCTGATTGATATAATTGCTCACCACCGGATATAGAATTAAAGAAAATGCCGCCAGATATCCGATTCCTCTTAGTATTTTTACTACTTTCTTCATAATACCTTTCACCTTTTCGTCTGTTTCTTCTGAAATACCCAGTCCACACTGGACATTTCAGAAAAAGCAGACATCCTCCCGGTGCAATACCGGGAAGATGAACTGTCTTTTTGTCCATTCTTAAACTTCAGAATGTCTTAGTTGTTTGCTTTCTTTTTGCCAAAAGCTTTGCTTGCTGTTAATGCACCGAAAAGAACGATACCAGCCAGTGTTACCATAAGGGCACCCTTGCTACCAGTAGATGGAAGCTGTGCACCTGTTTTGTTTTCTACAGCTACTTCTGGAGAAGTTTTTGTATCTTTAATTTCTTTACCTGTTGTTGTAGTTCCATTGTATGTGTAATCAACTGAATAGCTTGTCAGTTTGCCAGTTGTTTTATCATATACTGGTTTGATCTCAACCTTGATGTCGCTGAGAAGTTTGTTGTATCCGTCCGGAGCTTTTGTCTCTCTTAAGTAGTAAGTTCCAGCATCAAGACCTTTTACAAGAACTTTACCATCAGCATCAGATACAATTTTTGCAGAAGTAAAGTCTGTTGCTTTAGCTTCATCAGCTGTTGCCTGACGGTATACGCCGTTTCCTTCGTCTACAATATTAATCTTAGCATTTGTATCTGCTGCATCGCCTGCTTCGTTTGCCTTGTAAAGCTCGAATTCTGCATTTGCAAGTCCAGTCTGAGTCTCACCTTTTAAATAATATTTGAAGATTGTGAAATTGAAAGTATGTACATCTACGATGCTTGGTTCGGATGTACCTGTTCCATCTGACTTCGGATCATTACTGTACTCAACGACCGCCTTGTTGGTATTTGGATTCATACCGATAACAGCATCTTTGTTTAAGGTTGCAGTATAAACAACTGTGATTGTCTCGCCTGTACGATTCTTATATAAATTATAGAAATCATTAAAATTAAGAGTTAACGTATGTGTTCCATCGTTATTTGTTGTATAAGTCGGTAAGTATGTATTTGCTTCTGTTTTACCTGCTTTAAGTACTGTATCTCCAACTTTTACAGACAGTACTTCTTTTAAATCCAGTCCTTTGGATAAGGTATCGCTAAATTTAAAGGTATAAGAATTATATCCTGTCATATCCGGTACTTTAGAAGTCAGCTGGTAAGTAACGGTGTCACCAATCGCAAAATCCTCAGCTTTCTTTTCATCTGCTGCACCATGTGGTGCAATGGTATCCTCAGGAGCGTTCTCATCATCTTCACCTAAGACTCCCTGATGAATACCTTCCCATGAAGGATTCACAATAGCACCAACTGTAAGTCCACTTCCACTCTGTGCTGGAATAATTTTCTTGTCTACTGTCGGGTAATTACTCTTCATATTAACTGTAGCATCATTACCTGTAACACTGACTAAAGAAGCTACGGATTTTACTGCTTCATTTCCAGGTGCTGTAGATGTATCTGTTGCACCTAATGGATAAACTACATAGTATCCATAATCCAGGTTACTAATTACTGTAGTAGTATCGGTTGTAGTTGCAGTTGTATGAGTAGCCTCTACAGTTGCAGTATTTTCAAGAATCCATCCCATGATATCTTTTGCAAACGCTGCGCCATTACTTCCATCTGTTCCGACCTGATCTTTAACATATGCATATGCTTTTTCACTTAATGCTTCACCTTTCAATGTAGAAGCATCAGTAATTTTGCTCTGGAAGAATCCTTCATATGCACTGTTCAGTGTATATGCTACACTATCGCCACTTTTTGTTGCTGTAAAAATCTGATACAGATCCAGAGTCTTTCCTGCTACTGTATTGTTAACTGTCAGTGTGCCTTTTGAAGCTTCTGCTGCAAATGCAGTCATGCTCATGGACAGTATCATGGTCATTGCCATCAAAACTGCCATAAATCTTGATACTAATTTCTTCATGTTCCTCTTCTCACTTTCTTTTGATTTTTTATTGGTTCGCTTGGGATTCTTTCAGCCTTTACGGTGGAAGTTCCCCACGCAGCCATATCTCTCTCATAACCCTGCTCCCCCTTTCCTACATCGTCTGTTTCCGTTTCCTTCTGCGTCCGGTATAAAGCAGGAACGCTAACAACAGGCCACCTGCTATGATAAACATCATAATGCCCTCGCCGCCGGTATCCGGAAGCAGTGCAAAATGCCGGTTGATAATCGTGAAGGTAAATCCATCTTTAGAAGTTTCTATTGTAGTTGTATAGCCTTTTATTTCCGTTTCCGTAACAGAATATTTGTAATAATGCGGAGTTCCTGCATCATCTTTTATGTAGGCTGGAAGAGTTTCAATCACTTTCTGCCATGTAGATTTTGATATGTCACCTTTTATTTCATAGTTTTCATAGTTTGGCACAACTTCTGTATGTTTTGTTCCTTCCGCATCCGTCCAGCTTCTGGAAATTGTAATCTTAATAGTGTCTGGTCTGATGTTGTCCATATTCCGGAAATCTTTCCATACCTTATTAATGGTCAGATTTACAAATTCATCACATGGATCCTGTGTATCAGATGGTTCCGGTGACGTGCTATCCCCTGTATTTACAGTAGTTTTGGTATCTGACATCAGAACAGCTTTTGCATCTGATACATAAGCATTCAGATCTGCTGTTTCAGAAGAATCTTTTGTTGCCATAACTGCATTCTGCAATGTGTTATACTCATCTACCTGCACTACATGTTTTACTGAGAAGATGCTCCATCCATTTTCCTGACTGAACGTATCTGTCAGAAGTTTCGAATTCTTTTTGATCTCATCAAAACTAATCGCCGGTTTTCGGTAGATACGGTAATTGTTATTCTCACCTTCTACGCCTGCTTTCGTATTAAACTTATATACAGAGTTCAGATCACTTTTTCCACTGAATGGTCCCACCATCTTAGGTGTTCCACGAACCACGTCACAGTAGTACATATTGTTATTCTTCAGCAGTCCTTCATCGTTGTATCCAACAAAACCTCCGCTTCGTCCATCTGTTGCAGAACCGTCCGCATCATTCCCTGCTCCGCCGGCATAGACATCGTATCCCGTACTGATTCCATATACATTACTGTCTGTGATTTTTGTCCTGTTTGCCTTGATCAAGTTGACACTAATATTGGACTTTACATCATTATCTTTTGTTATGATTCCATTCTTATCACATGGAAGCTTAATAGAGGAATCTCCAATCTTAATGATTGCAAAATCAGTCTGCTGCCCATTGTCTGACGACATTTTGGACAGACCAACGGAAATATCAAGTCCCAGCAGATTCACATGGATAAGATTTCCATCGTACAGCGCATCAACCTTCACAATTCCAAGATTGATGTGCAAAAGATTGGAATCCTGAATCTTATCCAGATACAGTGCCTTTACAAGATTATTCAGAACTACGAGCAACGCGTCCACCACTGTAGAATCCAGTTTTACATCTGCAAGATAGGCAAAGCTTGTTCTTCCGGCAAAGCCACCGGCTGTTCCACCGGATTCTACCAGTTTCAGGCTGTTTTCCTGATTTTGAGCATCTCCTGCATTGCATCTTGACATTCTGGCAAGATTTGCATAGCCGATAAATCCTCCGGCGATCTGCTCCTTTCCGCCTTTACTCTGAACCGTATAACCACCAGGCACTCCTGTCACGCTACTGTCATCTATGTGTGAACCAAAAATATCCAGAACGCCGAGGGCACCGCCCAGAAGCTGTCCAGATTTATCTCCCAGCACATCCAGCTTCTCCATTTTTACAACTCCGCTTTTTCCGGAGTATCCTACAAAGCCACCTACGCTGTTCAGGCCTGTTACATAATTTAATCCTGTTACGCTGCTGTTTTTGACAGATCCATTTAACAGTGAACCACCAAATCCGCCAGCCGTTCCGCTGTATGTAACCTGATTATTCTGTCCTGCATCTGTTGCTGTGTTGGCACTGACGCCAAGCCCTGCATCTGTACTTCCTGTGACATTTCCGTAATATACATAGCTTCGGAATGCATCCAGCACATCGGTTTTTCCAAGTTTTAAAAGATACTGTAATACCGAGGTCTCATTACCTGCACTAATGCTTGCAGCACCGGAAACATCCGCAATACCGAAGCATCCTCCGGCATATTCACCGGCCACTACGGAGCGGATCTTATCCGCATGGATTCCGCTTCCCGGCTTATCCTTCTCGCCAATGACCGCTCCACAGAGACTTCCTGCAAATCCTCCTGCTGCTTTTGCATACCCGGTATTGCTTCCATTTTGATAGGTTCCATTTACGATCACACCCCAGTCATCCCAGGCTGACACAGATGCACAGCGGATGGTAGAAACAGTCGCATTCAGAACCTTAATCAGTTCTGCCGGAGCATTTACCATAAGAACATCCAGAAGCTTATTCAAAAGTCCCTGTTTTGTAGCTGTATCAATAGCTGCCACACTACCCGGATCTACTTTTCCGGCAAAACCGCCTACATAGGAAGTTCCATCTACACGCCTTAAATTTGTGATACTGCAGGAGGAAGTTTCATCTCCCCAGATCTGACCGCCAATCATTCTTCCCACATAGCCTCCGGCAAATCCTGCCGGGTCTTTGTCTGCAATACCGGTTGCTTTGATCCTTGCTCCGGAACGATATCCGTCCACATGGGACTGTTTTACAACCGGCACAAAGGTTTTTAATGCTGCCAGACTGTCTGCACCTATAATCTTAAGGCCTGCCAGTGAAACGTCACCTGTGTTTGCCACAGAACCTGTAAGCATCTCACCAGCAAATCCACCACTGCATCTATAAGCCTCTGCTGACTGAAGATCTGTTGCAGTTCCATTTGTTACGGTACCGCCTTCCATCCGGCCAACATAACCTCCGGCAGAACCTCCTTGTGTTGCTTTATTTGCCAAAATGCTCCTTCCTGCTGTGACTGCGTATCCATATGCATACTGAGAAATGATCTCATTTAACTGTTCTTGATCATTGACTTCACCAAGTGCCTGTAATTTATTACCGTAACTTCCATAAGAACCGACAGCGCCAACCCATTTGTTCCAGGTATCCGTATCCAGTCCACGAAGCGGTCCATAAACAGCTGTATTCTTTTCTGTCGGATACACTGCCTGAAGAAGCGTCAGCGGATTATCTAGTTTGATAAGACCAAATAAAACCTTCAGACTTCCTGTATCTGCAACATTCGCACACCGCATCAGTCCTGTATAACCTCCGGCATATTCCGTTCCATATACGGAACGGATACGATAGGCCGCACATTCTCTTACGGTTCCTGTATATGCAGCACCTTTCCAGTTATCCGTATTGTTTCCCCAGATCTGACCGCCGTAGTTGTAACCTGCATATCCTCCTGCAAGTCCACGGTAAATGCTGTCATCACTTTCAGCCTGAGCCCTCACAGCACCTCCACAAGGTACACAGGTTGTTTCGCTGTTTTTGATCACTGGAACAAAGGACTGTAAAACTCCAAGAAGATTATCTGCCTTTATCAGACCTCCAAGAACATTTAATCCCTTTACCACATCTGCAGCACTTCCCGGCTCCATGGTTCCAACATATCCACCGGCACTTTCACGCCCTATGATATGTGCAAAATTATAAGAATTACTATTCTGAATCTGAACTCCCAGAAGTTCTCCTGCATATCCACCGGCTTTTCCCGTAACACCGTCTCCGTCTGTTGCAAGAACATTAAATCCGCCTGTTGCTCCATAAACATCTGAGCTGTCTATGATAGATGCAACTACAGTCAGTGCTGATAACAGTCCTGTCGTAGAAAGAACATGATCCAGAACACTTGCTCCACCGATGGCTGCCGTACTTCCCATAGCAGCTTTACCAATATAGCCGCCGGCATAACGATAACCATTTACCGCATATGCACTGTCATTTCCGTAATAACTGCTACCATCTTCCTGCTGCAGATTCTTCGGCTCACTGACACCTGTATGCTGCAATTTATTTACATCGGAATTGCTGATCTGTACACCAGTTCCGCATCCGATAAAGCCTCCGGCACTTCCGGCATCCGCATCGTTGGTGCTATCTTTTTCAAGAGTACCTGTAACGGTAACGGTAAACCCTTTTTCTACAGAATTAACACTGGCATTACTGATCACCGGAACAAAAGCATTGACCAGGGATAGTAATCCTGTCAGATCAACCAGTTTTGTAAGAATTGATGATTTAGCTCCAATCTCTGCAACCGCTCCGGCTTTTACCAGACCTCCGAAGCCTCCGGCATAACGAAGGCCTTCTACTTTCAGAAGATTTTCTACTGCCGTTCCTTTTCCGGAATCAACAGCATTTGCTGAATTATCTACATGACCGCTCTGCATCTCTCCAACAAAGCCACCTGCATAGCCTTCTGCGTTTTCAAATCCACTGTCAGCCGTAACAGTCAATCCATCTGCGGTACCAGCAACTTTGCAATTTGTAATTTTGCTGGATGCAGCCTGCAAGACACTCGCCAACTCTTTCAGACCCAGAATCTTACCAAGAACACTGTTCAAAAGATCTCCTGTTGCATCTCCTGCCTCCGCTGCACTTCCGGACCGCATGATTCCGATATAACCCCCGGCATGATACGGTGCCTTGACTTCTTTTACATTAGTTACGTCAGAGTTTTTGACCATAACTGCTTTTCCATTACCGATGTATCCTCCGGCATCTCCAAGCGCCACATCATCATTTTTTCCGGATGCTGTTACAACTAAGTTATTTCCTTCAATAGAAGAATCGGAAATTCTCGGATAAGCCACATCCATGACACTGAGAAGTTGATTTACATTCAAGAGGCCCAGTAACTTAATAGAACCTGTCTGTGCCACATCACCAGGCATCAGCCTTCCTGCAAAACCACCGGCATAGCTGGTTCCCTTTATATAAGAAAGTCCGGTAATATTTGTTGTTGCAATCGCACCAGCCTCGCCTTCGGTTGTTCCATCCTCACTGTTCGTGTCTGTGTCCGCTTTGAATCCGGAATTGTTGTTTCCATAATTGATATCCACAGCCTGACCGTCTCCCACAAAGCCGCCCGCCATATCGGCGGATACCTGAGGGTCAGAACCATTCGAAACATAGGCAATAGAAGTATTATTGAACTCCGGTCTCAGGGCACTGACAACTCCAAGCAGATTCTCTAATTCAATTCCTGTCAGTTTTGATGTAGTGGAATCTCCGGCACTTAATGCATCTCCGGCTTTCGCAAAACCTGCAAAGCCTCCGGCTTTTCCTGATGTTGCAGATGCAGTAACAGTTTTCAGGTTGCTAATCTTTGTATCCCTTGCTCGTCCACTAATGCATTCTCCAATAAAGCCACCACTATAACCTTTCTCATTGCTAGTAGACACACTATATCCTGACGAAACACCTGAAACAGTGCTGTCAACTGTAAACGTCTCAATCATCTGCCCTACAGAAAGAAGGCTGTCAATTTTCAAAAGCGGTAATCCAAGAAGTTTAATACCACCAACATTAGCAAGAGTACCACTTCCGAAATATCCGGCAAATCCTCCTGCACACTTTCCAGCCGTTACAGAATTCAGATTTGTGACGGATGTTTTCCTTACTTCTCCACCTGTTCCATAACCGATAGCACCTCCGGCACGACCATTATCCTGATCTGACGCAGTAACTGTAAGTCCCAAAGAGCCTCCGTTTACGGAACAATCTTTACATTCAAAACGCATGTAGTCTGCTGCTGTAACTGTTCCGCCAAGGACATCACCGACACTGGTCATTTTAGCGTAACCTAAGATTCCTCCAGCATTCTCCGTTGCTGAAATCTTCACAGAGGAAGCTGCATTGATCTGATTCACACGATCTGCAAATTCGTAGGTAACACCGGTCTTATTAAGCACTCGCTGGAGGGCTTTTGTAGTTGACTTTGAATCGTCCGTAAGTTCTGAAGTATTGGAAATCTGGACAGCACCTGCATATCCCACAAGTCCACCGGCATTTTTACCGTTTGCTGTTACAGAAATGCTATCTCCTGCAATGGTGCATCCGCTTATAACAGAAGGTCGAAGTCCCACCAGGTTCAGAAGATCCATGTTGGTAAATTTACCATTTAACAACCCTGTAAGAAGATCCTTTACAATTACCAGAAGTCCCTGGCTTTCATCAATATCCGCTACATCACCAAGAGTTGCTATACCGGCAAATCCTCCGGTATAATCTCTTCCGGACACTGTGCCAAGAGAAGAAATACTACAGTCTACTGCATAACTGTTACGCATTTCTCCAACAAATCCGCCTGCATAACCACTTTCCTTAGCAGCACTTCCCTGTGCAGATACGTTTACTGTTCCACCAATCGTGCAATTCAGCATAACTGTATTGACCGGGAAATTTCCCATTAATTCAATACCAAGGCTGCTTAATGCGCCTGCTACGACTGCATTCGCAGAACGTCCCACAAATCCACCGGAACAGTCATTTCCAGATACTGTGGTAGTGCCGCCTACAGAACAGTTTTTCATCACTGCACCGATGGCTTCCCCGGCGAATCCACCGGTACTCTTCTGACCTGTAACAGAAGTGCCACCGCTTACAGAACAATTCTGGATACTTGGATTGACATAGCCTACCGGAATCAATTTGTCTACACTGAGCAATCCTCCATTTAAAAGTACAGTTAACAAATCACCGACTCCAAGCAGCGGAATCAGATCCAGAATTTTTGTTAAAGTAGTAACCAGACCTCCTAAGCCACTTGATACCAAATCATACTGTGTCATACCACTGACATAACCTGCGAAGCCACCGGTTCGGTCATTTGCATTGGAAACTCCATGTAAATTCTCCACATTGCAGTTTTCAATCTGGATATTTCCTTTTACAACGCCAGCAAAGCCTCCTGTTGCCAGAGATTGCGGATCCGGTTTCAGTCCACTTAAATTTCCAAGCAGGAGCTTCAGCACACTTCCAATCAAACTGATATTCTGTTTAACTTTTGTTGTAGTAGTAGAAACCGTCACATCAGAAAGGGTAATATTTTTCACAGTGATTGGATTTTGGGATATTGTAAGGGATGTAGAATATGGCGTTGTCAGATTTCTGAAAAATCCAATACCATATTCTGCCTGCTTGTCCTGATCAACGGAAGTCGCCTGTGAAATATTGATATGTCTGATTATTATATTCTGACCTTCAACCATTCCCTTTCGGCCTTCCATGTTTCCCTGATAATTGTCAATAGGATTCCAATCATCATCTTCTCCATTAGAATTGGTTCCCTCTTTGGAAAGATCAATATCACGAAAGATGATGTAATTCGCATCCTTGCTGTATTTATATCCGGAGCCTGCAATATTGGTATTGCTATGTTTTGACGTATCATAAGTAAGTACATAAGTTTTATTCTCATCAACTGTTATACTTTCCGAATCTATATCATCAGTAAAACCACTTTCATCCCCACTGCTTGTAAAAGCTTCTGCATCATCACTTCCTGTCTCAGCTGCTTCCTCACTTTCTGCCGGAGTCATATCAATCAAATCTCTGTCTTTTACAGTTGCACCTGCTTCAACAGATGCCGCTTCGGAAGCACTGGCAGTACTGTCTGTCGCAGTTACCGTCATATCGGCTGACTCCTGAATAGTACTGCTCACATATACATAACGCTTTGTAGCTGTTGTGCCAGCTATATCCAAGGATGAATTATCCAGATATTCTGTTTCTCCCAGCTTATGGTCACCTTTTTTATTTCCATACAATTCTTTTCCAGACCAATTATATGTATCATTAAACTTTACAATATCCGCATCACCCGGATAATACAGTTCTGTTTTGTATGTCTGTGTATCAGCTGCTGGTTTCCAGGCTGTATATCCACTCAGTGCGCCCCCAAGTATTCCCGGCTTTTTCTCTCTTGTTTCATACACTCGCCAGATTGGCTCTGTCACATCCGTATCTGTTCCGATTGCTCGAAGCTGTGTTTCATTTCCAATCAGAATATAATTTTTATCACCAATCTTTTTTACCACCTGACCGAAATAATTTCTTCCTTCATAGTCGGACGGATATGCGCTAGTAATATCCTGAGTTGTCTCCTCTGTCCCAGCCTTATTTGCAAGAAGCTCCGGTGTTTCTGTTGTAAATGAAGAAGCAAGCACATAATTATGTGTTTTGCTGTAAGTAAGATAGGAACCATCTTCCAGTGTAAAAACCTGTCCCATTCCAACCTTTTCAGCAATATAATCCTCGCTCATTACAGGTTCGCTGTCTGAAGATTCCCCTTTCATCAATTCAAGCTGGTATCGGTTATACACATAAATCGTATCAGTCACAGAATCATATACTGTGTTGCCTGTGCGCTCTGATGATGAAGTGATGCTACCTGTAAAATCTGATGGGAAGTTCCAGACATTTTCATTATCTATTGGAATATCATTCATCAAACAATAGGAAGCGTCTGATGCATAGGTAAGTTCTGCACCATCTGCAAGAACCTTATCCCCTTCACCAACATTTCCATCTTTGTCTCCGGAAAACATCTGTGTTCCTGTACCGATTTGCAGAAGTTGCTGGTAATTGTAGATACATATTTTTCCATCTTCATAATCTGGATTTGCTTCTTCCAAAGTATCTGAGGTGTTTTCATCCTCGGTAATTGTTTCTTCTCCATCTGTAAATCCTTGATCTTCAGAATTACCAAATTCCTCTGTTACTTCAGAACTAATATCTGTATTTGGCTCTGATTCTCCTTCAAAAGAATCAGGAATATCACTTTCCGTGATATCAGATATTTCAGATGTATCACTGCTGAAACCATCCTGTTCCGATATATCTGTAATTTCACTATTGGTCTGCACATTCATTCTTTCTGAATCTTCAGCATTCGCAACTACGACTTGCGAAGATAATAATGTAACACACAGAACAACTGCTGTAATTCGTCTTAAAACACTCAATTTCTTGTTCATAAAATCGCCTCAAATCTTCTGTCATGCTTGACTTTTTGTTACTTTTAACCACTCTGGCTGCTTTGCTGCCGCCGTCAAGCACTGGATCAGTTTTTTGGAAAACGCTCCGCATTCACCATTTGAAATCATCCGTATCGCCTCTTCTGGTTCATATTTTCTTTTATATGGACGATCATTGATCAATGCATCGTAAGCATCAACAATCCCAACGACCTGCGCACACATTGGAATCGCATTTCCTTTTAAACCATCCGGGTATCCTGATCCATCATATCTTTCATGGTGATGTCTGCATATTTCATAACTATATTGGTTCAGCTTTTCCGTTATTACTCCTTTTGGGAATCTCCGGGTCATCGCTGCACCTACTAATGGATGTTGTTTTACTACATTCATTTCTTCATCTGTCAACTTTCCATTTTTATTCAAAATTTCAATTGGTACTTTTATCTTTCCAATATCATGAATCGGTGCCAAATGGGCTACTGAAGCAATTTCTTCATCCGTAATTCCGTATTCCGGATAATTCTTCTGCAATTGAAGATATACCTGTTTTGTATAGAAACTGATATCATCTTGATACCCTGATTCAACTATCTGATTATGATTCAATACAGTAGTTAAAAGTGATACCATATCCCAATACTGCTTTGCCAAATCCTGTTCTTTCTTTACGAGTTCCTGTTCCATTCTTATAACTGTGTTCTGGACAATCTTCTCATTATGTAATGTAATAATTGCAGTATTCTCATTTGCATCTATATATTTTTTTGCTTCCATCCAAACATATGCATTCTTATCTTTTCCAGTAATTCTGCGATATGGAAGATCTTTTTCCATACATCCATCAACCAGGTTTTCTTCTAATCCTTCACTTGATAAGAAACCATGAACCATTTTTTTATCAGAAACATACACATATCTTTCTACATACTGGCTTATGAACTCTTCATAGCTTTCTGTATTTCTTACTTTCTCATACACTTCACGGATATGTGAGTACACACACTCGTAGCTTTTATCCTTCAAGTTCAGTTTTAACACAACATAAAATCGTCCAAAATATTCATCTTCTCCAGGGCGGATAACATCTGAAACTTTTACGCTCTCTAATTTATTATTGTATGTATTCTGCAAACTCAACAATATTTTATGTATCTTGCAGGTATCTTCTAAATTTCTGGAACAAAAACGATCTTCTTCCAAACAACGATTAATTGCCATTGTTTCCTCTACACCCGATATAATTTCCATCAAAGAAATGTTCTCCGGTTGTTTTGCCAGCATATAGCCGCCATTTGTACCTTCACAGGCAGTGACTATTTTTGCATCTTTCAGTTTTTTTGCTATTTTAGGAACATAATTAGCAGAAACATTTAGCTTCCGTGACAATTCTGATGTAGATACCATCCGTTCCTGTGCTGCTAAGTAACATACGATTCTAATTGCGTAATCCGTCGAATTTTTCAGTTGCATCGTTATCCCTCTAATCTAAACCCTGCGAAGTCTTAGTTTATATCAAAAAAATATCAAGAATTGATATCTTCAATGTTTTTCACTGATAATCTTTCTCATCAGTTTCGGTATTATACGCTATTAAATTTATAAATATAATGCGCAACGGACGAAAATTTTTTAACGTTTTTTTGTTCGAAGTGCTCCATTTGCGATAAATTGACAAAAAAACGAACCACACTAACCATGTGATTCGTTATCTTTTATAACAATTCAAATATTTTTAATATAATAATTCCATTTCGGACAGCTAGCATCTCAGCTATGTTATCGAAGTCCATCCCCGTTAGTTTTACTATTTTTTGCAAACGATACGAAACTGTCCGGGCATGCACGCCCATTAGTTCAGAAGCTTTTCGAATACTCTGTTTATTATTCAGATAGCATTCCAGCGTATCAATCAGTTCCCCATTTTTCTGAATATCATACTGATGAATTTCATGCACTGTATCTGGTATATATGTTCTTAATTGCTTTTTATCCTTAATATTTGCAAAAATGTGAAAAAACCCTAATCTCGAACAATCCACTACTGTTTTATTTGTATCTCCTACTATTTTTCTAATGACATCAATATATTCTATTGCAATTTTTGAGTCTGCGAAAGATTCTTTCAGTTTATGGTAACCCTTAACCTTATTTCCTACCCCAATCAGAAATTCGTATTTCGATTTTTCTTCTTTCAATTGCTCTTGTATCATTCTTTGGAACTCTTCCAGTTTTTTTCTTAAATCCTGTTTTCCTTCTGTCCTGTTTTCTTTATGAATATATATAACCTGGTTCGTGTTACAATAAATATACTCTCTCGGTACGAAATCTAAAATTGCTTTTTCTATAACCTCCATCTTTTTTCTTTGAAAAACAGTAAAATTATCTTTATACTTTCCAGTTTTCAAATAACAGGTGACAACCCTATAATCTTCAGTCACACCAAGTTTAAGCAAGTTTGCAACATCTTCTTCTTCCGCTTCAGACAAGGATCCATTTAACAATCTGTACTCCAAATCTCTATGATATTTTTTCTCCATATTTTTATCAGTTACAATTTGAGTCAGAACATATAATAAAAGCGGCATTAAACTATCTAATGCTATAAAATCCAGCTCTCTTAATGGTCCATTCACTTCTGAAACCACTAAATAAAACGTGCACTGGTTTAAAATATTGATTTTTCTAATATACTCAACATTTTTTCTCTTTTGCCTCATATATTCATATCTCGAAATAATGTTGGGAACATACTTTTCATAATCATCTGCGATTATTAAATCACTTTCTTCTGATGTACTTGAATACATGCAGTGGAAATCTTCATCGTACAAAGCTATTGGATTCCCAAGTATCCTCGCTGCTCTGTCAAACAGATTCTCTAATGATCTGTAGTCACTGGTTCCCTCTGGAAAAAGGCGATTAAATTCATCACGTGTCATTTTAGAGTAGACTGCTTTTGAAATTTCTGTATTAAATACCTGCGACAGCAAATATTTAATAATCAGCCAATAGTTGAAATCCTGTGGAATCTCTAAAACCGGAATACTATGTTCATTGCAAAAAAGCAATAAAGTTTCAAACAGCTTATTTTGATGTGCTGTATTTTGAATTTTTTTCACAATAAATCCGCTTACCTGTTTTTTGTTTAATTCTTCCAAATGACTTAGCATCATACGCTCATCCAGCTTTTCATAAACCATCAGAGATGTCAGAAGGAGTTCACCCCCCACCAGAAATTTTTCCATATCCGGCGCTGCAATAATCCGAGCCCCTTTTATTTCTCTATTGATTCCTGAATTGTCACTAATTAACTCAAACTTCCCACACCAATAAGGTGTGATTAACCTTGAAAATTCAATATTTCAG
>ENA-OPVY01000232-OPVY01000232.1-human-gut-metagenome-genome-assembly--contig:-NODE-232-length-50861-cov-5.478684_pt1 | contig 50861 bp, 36 predicted proteins | sample MGYA00241503_ERZ501998 | MGnify/ENA primary metagenome ERZ501998 (study PRJEB25962, sample SAMEA2042107) | human gut metagenome | biome: human gut; feature: human-associated habitat; material: faeces... | reverse complement strand
GCCGTTTTGGTGTGGCGCGCTGCTGGTGGCCGTCGGATCGGTGCTTAATTACTTGGTCAGTGCGCGCAAATAGCGGGGTGGCTTTGCTCATGGGGCGGTAATAATCCCATGGGGCGGTAAAACCCTCATGGGGCGGTATCCCAAAATGACTTTATTCTGCGGTTTCACAATTTCTTCAAACCGCCCCATGGGCCTTTTACCGCCCCATGGATAAATTACCGCCCGATGGGCAGCAGCAACTTACTCGCCGCGGCGCTCGGACGGGCGGCGAATCGGGTCAAGCAGCGTATTCGGATCGGAGATGCCGAACATGCTGCGCCCGCCGGTGGATTCAGGGTGCTTGGCGAGAACGGCCAGCGAAATCGCCCCCGGAATCATAATGATCACCAAAAGGGCCGCCAATCCCCAGTTCACGAAGAATCCGAGCCCCAGTACGATGGCCACCACAACCACCACCGTGACGATAATCGTCAACAGTGCTCGACGTGGGTTGGTTTCCCTGGCCCAAGAGGTGCTGGCTGCGGGCTTTGCTGTTGAACTGGCCGCGGCGTTTGTGGCTGTTGTGCCATCAGCCGTGACGGTCGTGGGCCTTGCCGCCGCGCTCGTCGCGGGGCCAGTAGGGGCGTCAGACACGTTATCGGCGGCATTGCCGGTCGCTGCTGGACGTTGTTCGTTTGCGTGAGTCATATCCACCAGCATATTCCCTGCTTCCGGCTGAAGCTGGGACAAGCCTGCGCGCCGCTAATCCAGCGCCGACACTGGCCTTGAACTGCGGGCGCCAGACCGGATGTGAACAGGCGCTGAACGGAGTCTGGGGAAACCATGAGAACTCGCGACAATTTTTGTGAAATTGGGTGACGCTCTATGAATCGCGCGCTAGTGTTGCGTGAGCTTACAAGGCGAGGAGCCTGGAGCGCGGGGGGGTGAAGGATGAAGAACTCCGTTTGGAAAACGTTCATGGAATTGTCTCTGGTCCGCGGAATCGTGCCACGGACCGTGTTCGGACTGACCGCGATCGCGGCAATCATACTGGTTATTGGACTGGCGCTGAGCAAGAGCAATAAGCGCGGCCGCCTGCACCCGCTGATTGTCTCGCTGATTGCCGCCGTGCTCGCCGGCGCGGCTGGAATGCTGGTTGCATGGCTGGTGTCCGACGTGTTTATGGTGTTTGGCGTATCGCTGGGCTGGCCGGTGATCTTCACCATCGCGGGCGGCATCGCCGGCGTCGGCTTCGTGATCGCCGCAGCCGTGACCATGCGCGGAGCCCGCCGTGTGCTGGCCATCGTGCTGGTGCCGCTGGTGCTGCTGTCCACCGCGCTCGGCGTGGACTCGATTTACGGCGAATACCAGACCATCGGCACCCTCGTCGGCTACACGCCGTACGCCTCGCTCGGCTCAATCGAGGTACACAAGGCCGCGATGAGCGTCAGCGACTGGCGTAGCAAGGCGCAGAAGGGCAGCCTGCCGTCCATGCCCAGCCAAGGCAAGGTGCTCACCGTCGACATTCCGAACGCCAAATCCAACTTCACGGCCCGCAAGGCGATGATCTACCTGCCGCCCGCCGCGCTGTCCGACCGTCCGCCGGCCTTGCCAGTGATGGAGCTGTTGGCCGGGCAGCCCGGTAGCCCCAGTCGCCTCATCGACGCCGGCAACATCGCCGCCACGATGAATGCGTACGCCGCCAAACATGACGGGCTCGCGCCGATCGTGCTCGTGCCCGACCAGAACGGCGAGGCCACGCACAACAGCCTGTGCGCCGACACCACGCAAGGCAACGCCGAAACCTACCTCACCACAGACGTGGTGAACTGGGCCAAGAAGATGCTGCCCGTGGCCAAATCGGCCCGCATGTGGGCGATGGGCGGGTTCTCGCAAGGCGGCACCTGCACCACGCAGCTCGTCCCGCGCCACCCCGACATCTACGGCGCGATGCTGCCGGTGGACGGCGAACTCAAGCCGACCAATGGCAGCGTCGCCAAGATGGTCCAGGAGTATTTCGCCGGCGACCGCAAGGCGTACGACGAACAGGTGCCGGTCAACGCCATCGCCGCCACCGGTACGCCCGAGCAGGCGCTGTTCACCGGTGCTGGCGAACGGGACAAGGAATCGATTAGCAACATGCGCACGATCGCCGACGCCGCGCGCAAAGCCGGCATGGAGGTCACCGAGCTGATCGTGCCCGGCACCGGCCACGACTGGCACGCGGTGCAGGCGGTCTGGCGGCCCGGTCTCGACTGGTTCGGCGAACGGACCGGCTTGGGCGAGATGACGAAATCGTTGAAGGAGTACCCACAAGTGGAGGTGTTGCAATGAGCGAAGAATCGCGTAAGCACAACAGTCATGCGGCGGAAAGCTGGCGCGAACTGGCCGGCGACGTGCGACAGTGGGCGGACGGTCATCGACTGGCCATCACTGCCACGGTGGCGCTGGTGGTGCTGAACTTGGTGGTGTGGCTGGTGGTCGCGATGGCCGGATTCGCGTTCCCGCTGCGGCTCGACACCAGCATGGCCGAATTCGATTTCGGCAAACTCTTCTGCACGCTGTTCTTGGCGCGCGGCGTCATCCAGCTCATTCTTGATGCCGCGCTGTGGCTCGTCATGCTGTCAATCGCCGAGCCGTGGCTTGGCCGCGCACGTACCGTCGGCACCGCGCTCGCCTGCGCGCTCGGCGGCGTGATCGTGGGCCTGACCTTGTGTGCGGCGGCCGGATGGCTGTTCCAGGACTCCCAATTCGTCTCCCGCATGCAGTTCGCCCTGAGCCCGCTGGTGTTGCCGGTCGGCGCGCTTATGGCGGCCAGCGCGTTCTGCAGCCATCTGTTGCGGCGGCGTATTCGGCTGATCGGCTACGTGGCGATTCTGGTCGCGCTGCTTTACAGCGGCAATCCTGGCGATTACTGCATTCTCGCCGCCGCGCTGATCGGACACGCGGCCGGCCGCGTGATGGCCGGGCCGCCCGCGCATGCCGAGACCGGCTGGCACTGGCTGCGCAGCACCTCCTTCGAGGCGCGGCGCATGTTTGCGGCCATCGCCGTGGTGCTGGCGCTGGGGCCGATCATCGCCATCACCTCGCATAATCACGCGGGGCCGCTCAGCACGGTCGGCCTGCTCATGAGTCCGGTCTCCGTTGACGACGGCACGCTCGCGCGCTGCCTGGCCGGCGCCACGCACAGCGGCTGCTTCCTGCAATTCGACCTATTGCGAGCCTCGATGCCGGGCGCGGTACTGCGTTCGCTGCTGCCCACCGCCGTGACCCTGGTGCTGGCGTGGGGCCTGTATCGCGGCCGTCGGTTCGCGGCCATGTGTGCCGTGGCCATCAACCTGTTCACTGCGGGAGTAGCCATCGCCTACTACCTGATCGTGCCGCTGAGCTTTGCGCCGGACGGCATGACCTCACTGCTGCAGCACGGCGCGATCACCGCCTGCGTGGCGAACGCCTTGCCGCCGCTGTTCTTTGCCGTCGCCTTGACTGCGGCGTTGAAGCATTTCCCGATTCGCGTCGGCTGGCGGCGACTGATCGGCGGCGTCGGCGCCATCGTGCTGGTTCTGCTGGCGTGCGCCGCCGTGTACCTGATGTACGGCATCGCCCAGCCGGATGAATTCTCGCCGCGTGCCACGGCCTCGTCGCTGTTGGCCGAACTGCCGGGGCGCTTCCTGCCCATCGGCTTCCTGAGCCATATGAAGTTGTCGTTCGTGCCGCGTACCCCGATGGCCTCGATCGTGTATCAGGGCGTCGGCCTGGTGTTCTGGATCGTGGTGCTGGTCGTGGTGATCCGCTGGATGAGCGACGTGAGCGAATCGAACGAGCGGGCGCAGGCACGCGCCGAGCGGCTGGTCGAAACCGGCGGCGAATCGATGAGCTTCATGACTACGTGGGAAGGCAACAGCTACTGGCTCTCGCCCACGGGCAAATCGGCCGTGGCATATCGCGTGCTCAACGGCATCGCCTTGACCTGCACCGGGCCGTTCGGCGAGCCCTCCGAGTGGATGGACGACCTGACCGGCTTCACCCAGTATTGCGTGGAGCGGTCGCTTTCGCCGGTGTTCTACAGCGTGCATCGCGAACAGCGCGACGCGTTGCTGGAGGCCGGCTGGAGCTCCATCGAGGTCGGCAGCGAAATGGTCGTGGACCCGCGCGGCTGGAAGACGACCGGCAAGAAATGGCAGGATGTGCGCACCGCCATCAACAAGGCCAAGCGCGACGGCGTGACCGATGTGCAGTCCACGTTCCTGGAAGCGTCGCTCGATGTGCGCGAGCAGATCGAGGACATCTCCGAGGAGTGGGCGCAGCTCAAGGCGCTGCCGGAAATGAAGTTCACGCTCGGCGGTGTCGAGGAACTGCGCGACCCGCGCGTGCGGCTGCTTTACGCCATCGACGCGGACGGGCGCGTGCTGGGCGTCACCAGCTGGCTGCCCACCTGGCGCGACGGGCGCATCGTCGGCTGGACGCTGGACTTCATGCGCCATCGCACCGACAGTCCCAACGGCATTATGGAGTTCCTGATCGCGCGCATGGCCGAGCGCCTGCGCGACGAGGGGCTTGCGGATCCTGAGCATGCCGTGGAGTTCATGAGCCTGTCCGCGGCACCCTTGGCCGGCATGAACCCCGAGCGAGACAATGCCCGGGAAGGTGGGGTGGCGGCCGGCGAAGGCACGCAGGTGCTCCAACACGCGCTGCAGATCGTGGCCGACTGGATGGACCCCGCCTACGGCTTCCACTCGCTGTTCAACTTCAAGCGCAAGTTCCAGCCCGCCGAAGCGCCGGTCTACGTGTGCTACCCGGACCCGGCGGCGTTGCCGCAGATCGGGCTCGCGGTGGTGCGCGCCTACGTGCCCAGCGTGACGCCCGCCGAAGTGGCCGGCATGCTCAGTACGCTGCGGTCGTAGGGTGCGGGGCGGACCCTGACAATTGTGCTCGCGGTTGAGGCTCTAGGCCGTTTGCCTGTTCGTTCACGTACGGACACGGAGACTGACCGATTCGAGCCCAAGATGGGGCTATCTGCTTTCAGGAGGTACATTTGGCCTCTTGCGGACAGCTAACTGCCTTCAAAGAGATACCTAAACTCTGAAATCCCGAGTATGAGCGTTGCAATGACGGCGTTTGTACTCGGGGTTTCCCGTATTCAGTACCTCTTTGAACGGAGAAAGCATTCTGCAGAAGCCCGAATGTACCTCTTTGAGCGGCGAAAGCCCAGCGAGAAGGGCGCAGAAGGCGCTATCTCCGTTTCGAGGGGCTGATTTGGCCTCTCCGGGAGGTCTACTCCCGCTTCGAGGGGCTGATGGCCGAGTATTCACGCTCCAAAATCGGCGGAATGGCGTTGACGCGGATGGGCTTTTACATGCGGTCTAGCTGCCGACCAGCCCCTTGAAACGGGAGTAGACCTCCTGCGAAGGCCGAATCAGCCCCTCGAAAGCGGTTTTGCCGGTGCAGAGGTGTCGTTGACTGCATCGCGAGCCGCCTCGACGTAGTAACGTGGGGCGCATGAGCGAACGTAACGAACACAATGACGGCAATACGCAAACCGCATACTTCGCCGGCGGCTGCTTCTGGGGGCTGGAGCGCTACTTCCAGAACGTCGACGGCGTCACGGACACCACGGTCGGCTACGCGCAATCCACCGTCGAATCGCCGGCCTACGAGCAGGTATGCGCGGGCGGCACGGATGCGGCCGAAACCGTGAAAGTCGAGTTTAACCCGGCACAGGTCAGCCTGCGGACGCTGACATTACTGTTTCTGGAGGTCATTGACCCGTTCTCCGTGGACCAGCAGGGCGAAGACCGCGGCCGGCAGTACCGCACTGGCATGTTCTACACGGACGAGACGCAGCGCGCCGTGTATGTGGCGGCCTTGGAGCAGCTGGTCGACCGCCAGCCGCAGCGCCCGGCCGTACTGGTCGAACCGCTGCGCAACTTCTACCCGGCCGAGGCACATCATCAGGACTATCTGGTGAACAATCCCGGCGGCTACTGCCATGTGCCGATCGCCGCAATCGCGAACGTAAAACGCCGTCAGAAGTACGTGGAACGCATCTGGGATCTGACGCTTGAGCAGTTCGCGGTCACACAGAACGCCGCTACCGAGCGCCCGTTCGTCAACGAGTATGACGAGGAGTTTGAGCCCGGCATTTACGTGGACATCGTCAGCGGCGAGCCGCTGTTCTCGTCGCGAGACAAGTTCGATTCCGGCTGCGGCTGGCCCGCGTTCTCTCGCCCGATTGCCGGTGACTTGCTGACCGAGCATGAGGACCACCGCATTCCGGGCCGCGACCGCATCGAAGTGCGCACGTCGGACACACAGATTCACTTGGGCCACGTGTTCACCGACGGCCCGGCCGACCGCGGCGGCCTGCGCTACTGCATGAATTCCGCCGCCCTGCGCTTCGTGCCGCGCTCGCGCATGGCCGAGGAAGGATACGGCGACTGGATTTCGGTTGTGGATGGGGATGAGCAGGCATGAGCATGGAGAATATTGCGGGCGCTCGCAAGCCCGCCAAGCGTGAGGATGAGCACACGGTCGCCGGCGAGCATCGCATGATGCGCCGCGCGGACCGCGAGGTGACCAATCCCGAGCAGATCGCCGCGATTGTCGCCGCTTGCGACATCGTCGAAGTGGCCTATGCGGATGCTGAGGGCCTGACCATCGTGCCGCTGAATTTCGGCTTTGATTACGACGAGGCGACTGGCAAGCTGACGCTCTGGTTCCACTCCGCGCCGCGCGGCCGCAAGCTCGACGCGATTCGCGCCGCCGCCGGTGGCCGACTGCCCGTGGCTTTCACCATGCAGACCGACTGCGAGGTGGTGGCGGGCCGCACCACGTGCAATTGGGGCGAGGTGTTCAAGTCGATCGTCGGCAATGGCACGGCGTCACTGGTCGAGGATCTGGATGAATGCCGCCACGGCTTGCAGACGCTGATGGCGCAGCAGGCGCATATGCCGAATGTGGAATTCACTGATGCGCAGGTCCGCAGCGTCACGGTGTGGAAGATTGAGTCCGACTACTTCACCACCAAAGTCCGCACCAAGCCCGCGCCCGCACACATGCATCAGCGTTAGCCGGGGATAGCGCGCCACCTCCCCACTGGCGGGAGGCAGTGCGCAGCGCCGGTGGATGGCCCACGTCCGGACCCGATAGACTTGCCGCCATGGCAGCAGTGACAGTGGTAATTACCAGCTACAATCAGGGCCCGTTGATTCACGAGGCAGTCGAGTCGTCATTGGCCCCAGACGGTTCGTCCGGAACGGATTATCATCGTGAACGATGGGTCCGATGACCACGCATCCGTCGAGATGCTGAACGCCACTCTCGACGATTGCCGGCACGGGGCGATGGATACGAATGGTGTGGCCATCGACCTCATCGGCCAGGCAAACGCCGGTCCTTCCGCCGCGCGCAACCGTGGCATCGCCGCCGCCGAAACGCCGTTCGTAGTGGTGTTGGATGGCGATGACCGTTTGCGGCCGGCCTTCATTGAGCGCACGTTGTCGATGTTGTCCGCCGACAAAACGATGGTCGCCGCATCCGGCTGGCTGCAGACTTTCGGTGTCCTGGAATCAGTGGCCCAGCCGACTGGTGGCAATGCCGCCGCGTTCGTGTCGCATAATTGCTGCCCGGCCACGTGCATGATTCGCCGTGTCGCGTGGGAGCGCTGCGGCGGCTACGACGAGTCGATGCGCGGCGGCTTCGAGGACTGGGACTTCTTCCTGTCGTTGTTGGAGTGCGGATTGGCGGTGGAAAACGATATCTGCGGTGCTGGGGTTACTGGCGGTACTGAGCATGTCGGAGGTTTTGGGAGTGCCTGGGATACAGAGAATCCCGCAAAAGACGCGGCCCATATCGGCATCGCCCCCGAGCCGCTGATCGAGTACCGCACGGCCCCGGCCTCCTCAAACGTGACCAGCATGACCAAGCGCCTCGATCTCATGCGCTTCCTGATCGCCAAGCACCGCGATCTCTACGCCGCGCACATCGCCGACGCCATCCTCGGCGTTGAAGCCATCTCCATGAGCCGCTTAACCATGTGGGAATCGTTGATGCGCGGTGACATCGCCGCCAGCCAAGCCTTCATGCTCCACCCCACCTACGGCGACGGCGGAATGGCCGCCGCCGTACGCTTGCGGAGTTGATGGTCAGCCGGGCCGGCTCAAATCGGTGTCCCCACTGTCGTCAACCTGCCAGTTTTTGGCCGGCAAACGCCGCTGAGAGCCTTTTGGCGGCGTCAAGTTGCTAGCACTTGGCGTAATGGCGTCGCTGCCGTGGTTGCTTGCGGTCCACGAGAGGTTCGGCTCGCAGACCCTTCAGGCAGTCAAGAACACGTGTTTCTGGTGGTATTCGATGAACTCGTGTGAGGGCGGATTTGAAGAAGGCAATGTAATATAGCGTCCTTCAAACTGATACATCCAATAATCATTGATATCGTTGTGCGGGACCCGAGCGGATATATGTACTCGATAATCGTCGTCAATGGTCATGTATCCGCGGTCAAATGCCTTGTCGTGGAATGCATTAAGCAACAAGCCGTTAGCCGCATTTGTTTTCTCGAACCCGGTTGAGACCTTCCAGGGCTTGATGTGGCTGGCGATTAGCAGCGGATCAATATTGATGCCAGTCAGGCAGCAAGTGTCGTGATAATTCGCGATCAAAGCATTGCGAAAGTAGCTTTGATTGACCCGCGATAATGCTGTTGTCTCATGTTCAGATCCGAGTGGAGCTGTAGTCTGCTGTTGCCCCGCGACGATGGGCGGTCTTGGAGCATCAATGAGAAGGCTGGTTGTCTCTTCCACCAACGATTTCTGCGGAGTGGGAGACGAGTGCATTGTTCGACGATTGCGCGCATCCTGAGTCGGTAGAGGAACTTTCTCAATGAAACTGACATAGACGTTCAAAGCCAGAATGAGCAGCTTATCGCTCTGCTCCTGATATTCTTTCCAGATTTGTATTTCGAGTTTCCCGCTATGGGCCAAACCTGATACCCCTCGTGCGTGTTCGTTGGGGTCGTGAGCCCGAAGATTCATGAGTTTCATATAGACCGAGCTAGCGGTACGATTCAGTCCAACAGCAAGTTGCGCGATATGAGGGTTATTCTTGTCGTTCCGCTGTCGCTGATTCAACATCATGTACAAGCCGAACGTGGCAAGAGTCTCGTCGTAAGACCATTTCGGTCCACGTGTTCTATTGCCGCTCTGCATATTCATGATGTCCAGGATACCTCCTCGGAAAGTTGGCGGACTGATGATATAGCAACTTAGGGGGTGCTCAATTTTCGGCATGCTGTGATGCAAACGGAAGGCTTGTCTTGATTAATGGGGTACTCACTCATCTGTCAACGGTGTAAGGCGGCGGTCATAAACTACCTTGCGAAGAAGTGTGTCGTTATGTGTTGATTCGGTGTGGAAGTTGATTTTTTTAAGTAATTTTAGAGGATCTTTTGTGATCATTTGTGAGTATATTAGTAGAAAAAGAGGATTTTGTGACTATACGCATAGCCGAGCTTTTTGCTGGCGTCGGGGGTTTCCGCCTTGGTCTGGATGGCTACCATGATGCTGCGCACCCCGAGTTTGATATGAAGCCAGCTGGCGATTTCAAGACCGTGTGGGCAAATCAGTGGGAACCCAATGGGCAAGAGTCGAAGCAGTTTGCTTGGCGGTGCTACGAAAAAAGATTCGGCGAGGGAAGTTGCGTTAATGAAGATATCGCCGTTGTGCTACAAGAAGTCAAGGACGGTAAGCGGTCGATTCCTGAGTTCGACATGCTGGTTGGCGGTTTTCCGTGTCAGGATTATTCAGTGGCGAAGCCTCTTGCCCTTGCCTCAGGTATTGAAGGTAAAAAAGGTGTGCTTTGGTGGAGCATCAACGAGCTTCTTGAAATGCGGCACCCGAAATATGTGCTGCTGGAGAATGTTGACCGTTTGTTGAAGTCGCCAAGCTCTCAGCGTGGGCGTGACTTTGCCATCATCCTATCTTGTCTGTATCGGCTCGGTTACTCTGTTGAGTGGCATGTGATTAATGCCGCTGAATATGGAATGCCGCAGCGTAGGCGCCGCGTATACATTTATGCAGAGTTGGATGCCCCGAAATGGGATATGGAAGACCGCCTTTTCCATAGTGGGGTAGAGGCCCGCGCATTCCCGATTGTGGCTGATGGCCGTTTCGGAGTAGAGCGTTTTTGTATTGAGAAAGACCCCTATGAGATGACTCATACATTTGGCAAAGGCGTGAAAGTATCCCAATTCAAGGATGCAGGTGTTATGCAGGATGGTGAGGTATTCACCTGTCGAGCGACGCCTGTGTATAGCGGCAAGCATTCGGCTCTGGGCGATAAGCTCGTCTCGATTGGCGAAGTGCCATCAGAGTTTTTCATCGAAGACAATTTGAGTTCATGGGAATACCTTAAGGGTGGTAAAAAGGAGCAACGAACCGCTCGCAACGGATATGAATACACGTATTCCGAAGGACCGGTGGCGTTCCCTGATGCTTTGGATAAGCCGAGTCGAACCATTTTGACTGGAGAAGGCGGTCGTGGTGCCAGCCGGACGAAGCATGTCGTTGAACAAAATGGCAGATTGCGGCGGCTCGTGCCAGATGAACTCGATCAGTTGCAGATGTTTCCTCGTGGCTGGACTGACACCGGTATGACGGATGGACATCGGGCCTTCTGCATGGGGAATGCCTTGGTGACAGGCATCCCCCATCGTATTGGTGTAGTAATTGCTGCAGATGCCGATGTTTCACGTTCTGAGTGAGATGATTCATAGGTTACTGGCAATGATTCTGGCTATATAGCGGCGATCGAGCCAGAAGCATTGCTTGGTAATAACTTCCCCATTCGGCAGGATGGACCGGTCCTTCGCGCTTCCGTTATCCTTTCCTTTGCTCGCATGAGGGCGGAGGTGGAACACTGAATTGAAAGATGATCCTGGAATGAGATTTTTACCGCGAATCCCGTAGTTCAACGGGGTATGCGCAACCAGCAAGGTATGCATTGTCTCCCAGATGGGTTTCACGTATTGTTCAATGTCGTCTTCAGGCATATTCCAAAGGAATGCACCTTTGAAAATGTCCTTCGCTTTGTCATGGCCGGATTGATACGGTATCGGCGATTTTGAAACCATGATAAGGAACTTGCTGGTTTCGAAGAAGTCGCGTACGAATGACTGTTCCCATGTGGTTTGGGGATTGGCCCATTCCTCCCATTGGTCATCCGTGATGGCCTTAAATGACATATGCTCGCGAGGCAAGCCATCAGGATATATGGTTACTGACTTAAATTGGCTGATATTAGCTTTCGAGAATTGTTCAATCTTACTAATTGATGATTTTGAGGCGCCCAACATCGCAAAAGCGAGGCTCGAATTATAGTTCTTAGCTGTTGGCGCTGCTGACACTTGGAGCTCGGAGGCGATGTCTCTGCTTGATTTGCCGGTGTAGGAATGAATTTGGCTGCCACGTATTCATCAAGGTTCTGTTCTTGCGGTATCGGCAAGCGAACGGTTTCGCTCTTTCGATTCAATAATTTCCGCGCAATTGCAGTCATGTATGAAGTTTTCAGGCTGAATGCACGCTGTTTGGCAAATATAGTTGCGGTGTTCGCGCCCGCCGGTGCTGGTGCCTCTCGAAGTTGTTTGGAATTGGCTCCTTTTGTACATGCGGCTAAATAATTGGTATCGGATTCGCTGAGCGAATCAGCATGGCCGGAAGCGACTTTATCTCGAATGACATGCCAATCATTTTTGATGGTAGCAAGATCATCTGCTTCATACTTCATGAGATATGAAGCAAGCACTTTGCAGTCGATGCGCAATTCCTTTTTCTTATCGGTGCGATCATCGTAGTAGTAAACGAGGATGATATTCTTCGCTTTATCCCACATTTTTGAAGATTCGAAGTCGGTCTCGTCAGCGAGCGTTAGATAATTGATGATATCGATGACTAAGCGCTCTTTAGCTGAGGTTTGTTTGCCTTTTTTAATGTGCTTAAGTGGAGTGACTTTTAACTCATAACTGGTATCGCCAATATGAATATCGGGTGCGGCATCGGAGTTGATGGCATATTTTAAGACTGACTCTTCGATGATTTGGCCGAGAGAACCCTTGTTCCCTCCCGTTAGAGCTCTTCCCGTTTGATCGAGTTCGCGGAATGATTTCCCCTTTGCCGTCAGCAGTGTGTTCATCACTTCTTCAAGGCTCGAGTATTCTCGTGCATCGTTGAACTCCGGTTCTGAACTGCTCATAGTGTCCCCCTGTTGTTGGTGCGTCATTGCTTGTTGCCCCTAATCATACAGTCATGCATATGCGGCTGACGGTAGAATAGCGGTATCTACGCAGACAAGCCAAAGGAGCCTCGCCATGATTCTCGTCACTACCACCCCGTCCGTCGACGGATACACCATCACCAACTACCAGGGCATCGTCTTCGGCGAAGTGGTGTCCGGTGTGAACATGTTCAAGGATCTTGGCGCGGGCCTGCGTAACATGTTCGGCGGCCGCAGCCAGGGCTATGAGGAAGAGCTGATGCGCGCCCGTAACGAGGCCATTGCCGAAATGCAACAACGCGCGGAGGCGATGGGTGCGCACGCCGTGGTCGGCGTGGACATCGACTACGAGGTGCTCGGCGCCGACAACGGTATGCTGATGGTTACCGCGTCCGGCACCGCCGTGCAGATCGCGCGTACGGCCTGAAAATACTCATGAATTGAGGGCGTGCGGGTGGTCTGCTGGGCTGCCCGCACGGTTCGCAAACCTACAGCGCGCAGACAATCAGATAAATCGCCACGACGTGGCAGGCGTACCCGATGACCGTGCCCAAGTGAAACACCTCGTGGAACTCGAACCAGCCGAGAACGGGGTTCGGCTTGCGCAGCGCAAAACACACGGCGCCGGCGATATACGCGGCGCCTCCGCATGCGATGAGTATGGTCGCAGCCGGACCCACTGCGGGAGCCGTCCATAGCTGCGGAATAAGCGTCACCGGCGCCAATCCCAGCACAACATACACAGTGGTGAACACCCAGTTCGGGGTGCGCAGCCAGACGATATGCAGTATCGTGCCGATCGCCGCGGTCACCCAAATCACCGTGAGATATGGCCGGCGAATCGCCGGGCTGAGCGCGAACAGCACGGGTGTGTTAGTGCCGGCGATGATGAGGAAGATGTTCGAATAATCGATGCCGCACAGTACGCGAGTCACCTTCGCGCTGCGCCACGGCACGACGTGCAGCAGCGCGCTGTTGCCGAACAGCAGCATGGCCGAGGCACCGTACACTGCGCAGGCCGCTTTGACCGAGCCGGCCGGCGCGATGCAGATGAGTACGATGGACGCCGCGATGCACAGCGGCAGGGTAGCGAGGTGAAGCCATCCGCGCAGTCGCGGCTTGCGATTGCCGAATGCATCCACGGGGACGATCTGGCGCTTGATCGCCTTCAGTGCGGCCTTGGCTTGGCGGTAGCGCGATTGCGCGGCCCTGTATCGGGCCGATGCACGGTCCAGTGCGGTGGGGTTGGCGCTTGCGCTGGATTTTTGACTCGCGGTTGCGGAAGGCGCAACTGTTGCGGCGGAAGCCATGGTTCGTCCAGATGGCGTGCTGATGGAAACGCTCATACTGATCACCTCGCTATGGCCGGCGACGCTCTCCCGACCACTAACCTACGCTACCGTAACCTAGTATAGGCCCGCGCAATAATCAAGGTTGATTTCGTAATGCTTACAGTTCTTCCGTGGTGTGGTATTCGGTGGTGCGGTTGCGGAATACATCGCCGAGTCTGTGAACTCGTATTATGCGTGTCTGCTGGGTCCGACTTGTGTCGGTTCCTGATTTCGGATTGCTGCGAATGATGCTCCCGACGCCGCCCCGCCAGTTGCCGGATTCGTACGGCTCGGCCGTTCGGCCGAGCTGGTCGTCGGTGACTCCAGATACTTCGTTGGTTTCGTCTCGGTTCATGATGTTATGTAATGCTAGTTTATGGCGGATGGAAAGTTGAGGAAAGTTAAATCTGCTTCATGGGCTTCTCTCTGATCTGTATTTGTCCCGGTTCATATGTCAATCGTTTGACCTGTCGACCGGGGCAGAATCCGCTGTCCCGGTCGGCGATTTCGGCTTGTTTTCGTGAACCGGGACACTCCGGTTTCCTCAACTCATATCGTCTGGCAGACGGAATCGGCGGAATAAGGCCGATTCTGGAATTGGCACGTTGTCCCGGTTTTCGCATAAATCGATTGACATTTATACCGGGGCAACAAAAATTGTCCCGGTTTGCAAAGATCGCCCGAAATCGCGAACCGGGACAGCGGATTCTGGCCTGGCTTGAACGTCAAACGATTGATGCAGGTACCGGGACATTTTCCGCCACGAAAGTTGGGCCATAAGTCTCAAGTCCTAAAGCCCCCTGAAAAACGGCGCTTGCCCGGACAAAGCAAAAGGGCTGGAACCTTCCGATTCCAGCCCTTTAGTTGCTGGTGCGAGTGGGGGGAGTTGAACCCCCACGAGCATACACTCACTGCCACCTGAAGACAGCGCGTCTACCATTCCGCCACACTCGCAGACAATCGACTAACTTACACCCGGCTGGGTAATCATGCAATCTTCGGCGTGTCGCATGGGAGGCAGGGATATATCGCTTGTGGGTCTCCTGCGGGCGCCGTGATCTTTGAGGGTGGCGGCACTCCCCTCAGTCACTTCGTGACAGCTCGTCCGCAATTAAGGACGGGCCTTGCCTGCAACCTGCTGGTTCGACTATCGTCTCACCTTCGACTACAAACAGCCCACTGGGCTGTTTGCTTAACGTCTCAGCCTCAGCGGGGGGAGCAGAGAGAAGTTCGGCACAAGCCGCAACGAAGGAGAAAAACTCACAACCCTGGCCGGCGCTCGCCGTTGCCGTAGAAGTGGGCCAGCGCTTCGTCGCGGAACTCATCAAAGTATCCGCCGTCGATCGAGGCGCGGATGTCGTCTAGCAGCTTCACGAAGAAATGCTCGTTGTGGATCGTGGCCAACGTGAACCCGTTGAACTCGCGGGCGCGCAGCAGGTGGTCGACGTACGCGCGCGAATAATGCTGGCATGTGTAGCAGTCGCATCCCTCCTCCAGCGGCCCGAAATCGAACTTATGCTGGGCACGCTTGATGTTGTACCGGCCGGCGCGCGTGTAAATCGCGCCGTTTCGGGCGCAGCGTGCGGGGGCCACGCAGTCGAAGGTGTCGCCGCCGTTCTCCACGCAAGCGAAAATGTCGTCCACAGAGGCGATACCCAGCACGTGGCGTGGGCGGTTTTCCGGCATCGCGTCGCAGATCCATGCGCAGGTGTCGCCGATGATGCGCTTCTCGATCGCGCCGCCGATGCCCACGCCGTCGAAGTCCAGAGAGGCGATCTGCGAGGCCGCACGTCGGCGCAGATCCTCGTAATTCGCGCCCTGCACCACGCCATACAACGCCTGATACGGCTTCCCGACTCGATCAGCCGTCAGCCGCTGGTGCTCGTCCACGCATCGGCGGGCCCAGCGGAAGGTGCGCTCCACCGAGTCCTCCTGGTAGGAGCGGGTGTTCATCAGCGTGGTGAGTTCGTCGAACGCGAACATGATGTCTGCGCCGATTTTGTGCTGGATGCCCATCGAAATCTCAGCGGAGAAACGATGTGCGTCACCATTCAAAGGCGACTTGAACGTCACGCCGTCCTCATCCACCCAGGCCATGCGCTCCTTGCCCTTGGCGATGATGTCGTCCGACTTCATGCCGGTCACGTCCATCGCCAGCGTCTTCTTGAAGCCGACGCCCAGCGACATCACTTGGAAACCGCCGGAATCGGTGAACGTGGGCCCATCCCAGTTCATGAAACGCGCCAAGCCGCCGGCCGCGTCCAGCACGTCCTCGCCCGGGCGCTCGAACAGGTGGAAGGCGTTGGCCAGCAGGCACTGTGCGCCTAGATCCTTCATCTGCTCGGGCAACACGGCCTTCATCGCGGCTTGCGTGCCCACCGGCACGAAGGCAGGCGTGCGAATATCGCCGTGGGGCGTGTGAATGATGCCGGTGCGGCCGTATCGGGCACCGTCTCGCCCAAGCCCGCTGGCCGTGGATGGCAGGCGGGTGATCGTTTCGAAATGGAAGGCGCTGCGGTCGCCGGGCTGTCCGGGCTGTGCGCCCAACGGATGTTCAAGAAGGCTGATCGTCATATGTTCACTTTAGGCAGAAGGGCCAGAAAAGGGCCGGAAATTGTGAAGAACTCGGTTTCGAGGGGCGGATTTCGCCGCTCCCGAACGTCTACTTCCGCTTCAAGGGGCTCCCGGTCAAGTAGGCCGGCTGCAAAAATGGCGGAATGGCGTTAAATGAGGGCCCTTGATACTCGGAATTGACCGCGCGAACAGCCCCTTGAAGTGCAAGTAGATGTTCCCGAAACAGGAAATCAGCCCCTCGAAGCCGAGATGCCCATAAGACTCTGCGATGATTACGCATAGACTTTCAATCAACGTTCAGAAAACCTCCAGATTGACTGCCTTTACTACTGAGGTAGCACACGAGAAGTGGCAATGGGCAAGTGCCCGAATAGCCGCCGAACAGACGTGATAGGAATTTAGGAAAAGGAGCAGCAATGGCTGACGAATTTAACCCGCAGGGCGTCGACCAGACCCCGCGGAATAACGAAAACCCCAATAGTACTGCCGATACCGGCAACGCCGAGCCGAAGAACCCGTTTGTGGGTGGCGACTCGGTTGATGCCGGCAACGCCAGCGATTCCAGCGAGCAGCAAGCCCCGGTTTCCTCGGCCGCCCTCGCTGCCGATCAGCAGCCTACGCAAGCCGCCACCGAGCCCATCCCGGACTACGCCTCCGCCAAGGGCGAGAGCACGGTGGTCTCCTCCTCGCCGCCTTCCCCGGCAGCGCCGGCCGCAGACCAGACCTCGGCCACAACTCCGCTGTACCGCCCGGCCCCGGAATACGGCGCTTATGGGCCGACCCCGACTCAGGCACAGGGCCAGCAGGGCGGCCAGGCCGGCAACAATGCCCAGCCCACGCAGCAATTCCCGTTCGGCCAGCCTGCACAGCAAACCCCACAGGGCCAGCAGGGCAACCGCAACCCCTACTACACCAATAACCCACAGCCGCAGGGTAACGGCAATCCGTTCAATCCGCCCACGCAGCCGCAGCAGAACAACGGCAACCCGTTTGCCAGCCAGTCCGGTCAGAATGGCCAGAATGGCCAGCAGCCCCAGCAGGGCGGTCTGTTCGGTTTCGGCGTTCCCGGTACCGGTACGCCGAACGGTCAAGGTCCGACCCAGCCGGGACAGCCCGGTCAGCCCGGTCAGCCCGGCCCCGCCAAGCAGGGCATGTCCAAGACGGCGAGCAACATCCTCATCGCCGTGGTCGCCGCCGTTCTGGCTGCGGGCCTCTGCCTGGGCCTCGGTTACGGCGCCCTCACCAGCGGCCTGATCACCTTGCCGACCAGCAATTCGCTGTCCAACGTCAGCTCGAATAAGTCCGGCTCCGGGTCCGCCACCGCCAAGAGCGGCGAAGCCCCCGACTGGCAGACCGTCGCCAGCGATGTCTCCGGCTCCGTGGTCTCCATCCAGACCGCGTTGAGCAACGGCACCGCCAAGGGCTCCGGCGCCATCATCGACACCGAAGGCCACATCATCACCAACAACCACGTGATCTCCGGCGCCCAGCAGATTCAGGTGACGCTTGCCAACGGCAACATGTATTCCGCCACGCTCGTCGGCACCGACACCACCACCGATCTTGCGGTCATCAAGCTCGACAACCCGCCGAGCGACCTCAAGGCCGTGAAATTCGCCGATTCCGACAAGCTCGCCGTCGGCGAGAACGTGATGGCCATCGGCAACCCGCTCGGCTACGACGACACCGCCACCACCGGCATCGTCTCCGCCCTGAACCGCCCGGTGACCGTGACCGACGATAACAACAACGAGATCGTCACCAACGCCGTCCAGATCGACGCGGCCATCAACCCCGGCAACTCCGGCGGCCCGACCTTCAACGCGGCCGGCCAGGTGATCGGTATCAACTCGTCCATCGCCTCGACCGCCACCTCATCCGACTCCGCGGGTTCGATCGGCATCGGCTTCGCCATCCCGTCCAACCTCGTCAAGCGTGTGGCCGACGAAATCATCAAGGACGGCAAGGTCAAGCACGTTGCCCTCGGCGTGGTCATCAAGTCCGACACGGTTGAAGCCGACGGTGTGACCCGCGGCGGCGCGACCATCACCAAGTCGAGCGCCACCGGCAGCGCGGTCGTCTCCGGCGGCCCGGCCGACAAGGCCGGTCTCAAGGAGGGCGACACCATCGTGGCCTTCAACGGCAACGCGGTGAACAACAACTACTCGCTGCTTGGTTACGTTCGTGCCGCGGCTTTGGGAGACAAGGTGACGCTGACCATCGTGCGCGACGGCAAGACCATGGATGTGGACGTGACGCTCGATCAGGAGGAGTCGTCGGTGAACGGCTCGTCCAGCTCCGATTCCAACGGCAACAGCCAGAATAAGCAGAACAACCAGAATGGCAATGGCCAGAACGGTTACGGTAATGGCAATGGCAACAGCGATGGCGGCACCGGTGACGGCGGCGGCTTCTCCGACCCGTTCGGCCTGTGGTAAAGCCGACTCGACAACGTCACACGGTGTTGAGCGGTAACCGCTGAACACCGTGTCGGACAAGCAAAGGCCCGTGACAGTGAGCAAACTCCTGCCACGGGCCTTTCGTATGCGCGATTGTGCCCCGCGCCCATGCCGCCAACGCAGTTTCGATATCCGGCATGTCGCGCAACGCTCGTTGATAGGGTAGGCCAAGCACTGAGTTCGGGCGACGTCCTGAACACAGCGCATAATTCAATACAAAACTGAACATTTCTTTACGCCGTGTATCGGAAGGTCGCGCGGGAGCCGAGCAAAGCGAAGCCCCAGGCAAAGCCGCCGGTGGGTTAACAAGGCGTGACCGCAGCGCCGATTGCGCGGGCCACGCTTGCCGTACCGCAATCGACTCCGTATACGAGCGTAAGGAGCAATGATGGGCGCACTCATCAGATTCTTCACCAAAATTCTCGACATCTGCAAGCTTGTGCCGATGCTTCCGGTCGTCGTCATCGCCGCAATTCCGCTGGCTTTACTGGGCGATTGGCGTCCGTGGGGCAATGCGATGGCGATTCCGGTACTTGGCAATCCGGGCTTCGGCCAGTGGCTGGTTATTGCATTGGTGCTGATTATCGTGATTGACACTGTGCGCGGCATGATTGACGATTTGCGCCACGGGCAGGTCGGGGTTGATGTGCTGGCCGTGGTCGCGATCCTCTCCACCGTGGCCGTCGCCGAATACTGGGCAAGTTGGGCGGTGACGCTGATGATCACGTCCGGCGAGGCCATTGAGGAATACGCTCAAGCCAAGGCCGAGCGCAGCCTGACCGCGCTGATGGAGGCCGCGCCGCAAACCGCGCACGTCGTCAACCTGCCTGGCGTGGGGCGTGGGTTTGCTGCCGATAAGGGCGATTCGTCCGATGGCTTCCGGCGTGTGGGCTTGGCATCGGCTGCCGCCGCCGCGCACCGCTTCGACACGGTGCCGGTCGAGCAGGTGCAGCTGGGCGACGTACTCATGGTGTTGCCGGGCGAAACTGTGCCGGTTGACGGCGAGCTGCTGTCCGGCACGGCCACGCTCGACCTGAGCAATATCAACGGTGAGCCGGTGCCGCGTGAAGTGTTCGCCGGCGCCCGTGTGATGTCCGGGGCGGTGAACGGCTCGACTGCATTGACCATGCGTGCCACCCAGGTGGCCGCCGATTCGCAGTACCAGCGCATCCTCGAGCTCGTGGCCTCCGCGCAGGAGTCGCGCCCGGCCGTGGTAAAAACCGCTGACCGCTTGGCCGTGCCCTTTACCGTGCTTTCGTTGGTGATTGCCGGCGTCGCATGGGCGGTGTCCGGGGTACCGACGCGATTCGCCCAGGTGCTGGTGCTGGCCACGCCCTGCCCGCTGCTCATCGCCGCACCGGTGGCATACATCGCCGGAACCGGACGCCTCGCCGCAGCCGGCGTGCTTATCAAAGCACAGGACGTGCTGGAAAACCTTGGCCGCGTCACGCAGGTGTTCTTCGACAAAACCGGTACGCTCACCGTCAAGCAGCCGCAGGTGGTGCGCGTCGAGATGTTGCCCGGCGCTGCAACCCGTCTCAACGAAGACCATGTGCTGATGATGGCCGGCGCGGTGGAAAGCTACTCGGTGCACATCCTGTCCAAAGGCATTGCCAAGGCCGGCGCGGAGGCGCTGGCCCGACTGCGCCAGCGGTTCGAGGATGGCCAGCGCCTGTGCCCAGAGCCGGAGGCCAGCTGGCCTGGCCATGGCCGGGAGTATCCGGTCGTCAAGAACATCAATGAAGACGCCGGCAAGGGCGTTTCCGGCGAGGTGAACGGACACGCGGTGCGCGTTGGCCGGCTGTCTTTCGCGGCTGCTGGGGAGGATGGATTCCTGGCGGTCGGCGAGGCTGCCCCCCTCAGCCCGCGAAGCGGCCAGCTCCCCCTAAGAGGGGGAGCTCAGCAAAAAGATGACCTGCGCACTCGCTTTGGCCTGCTGCAGCCGGATGAGATGGCGTCCTACGTGTCCGTTGACGGCCGGCTGATCGCGCGCATTGTGCTGCGCGATGTGCCGCGTGCCAACGCCAAGGCAGTGCTCGCCAAACTGCATGAGTTGGGCGTCACCGAGCTCGCCATGCTTACCGGTGACAAGCGGGCTTCCGCCAATATCATTGCCAGCGAAGTCGGCATTGACGAGGTTCACGCCGAACTGTTCCCGGAGGATAAGGTAGCCGCAGTCAGGGCCGCTACAGGAGCCGGCAAAACCGTCACGATGATGGTTGGTGACGGTGTGAATGATGCCCCGGTGCTCGCTGTTGCCGATATCGGCGTGGCCATGACCGATGGCACGTCCACCGCCGCTTCCGAAAGCGCTCAGGTGGTCATTATGAATGACAATATCGCCGCCGTGCCGCGCGCCATCGCCATTGCACGCCGCACCAAGCGCGTGATGCTTCAAGCCGTAATCGCGGGCCTTGTGCTTGCCACCATCGGCATGATTGCCGCCGCGTTCAACCTTATCCCGGTCGTCGTCGGTGCCTTCCTCCAGGAGGCCATCGACGTGGTGAGCATCCTCTGGGCCCTCACTGCCCTAATTGATCGGGACTGATTAAGAATATGAGGCTTCTGCTGTTTTTGTAGGTCAGTTGACTGACCGGGATGGTCGTATGTCGAGTCCACCGCATCGAAACATAATCGGGGCGATACGGTTGGTGACGTGGCGGAAACGGAAATCCCACCCACGAAAGCAGCAATAGCATCGGAGTTATTCATTAGGTCGATTTGACGTTTATTAGGTCGGTCCTTGGTCGGAGCGGCCCTTGAAACCCCGCCGTTCCAAGGGATGGCTTCAGCACCCTCCGACCTAATGGACGAAGAAATGACCTAATGAATGCAATCGAGGTCGTAAAGAGCCGTTGGAGGTGACGTCTTTAATGCCTCAAGGGATTCACTGATTGCACAGAATTCCTACTGCTCTGCGGCGGCTCTTTACCGTCGGCCTTCTAGCCAATCGAGGGGTGGAGGTGACGCGGATTCCTTGTGAGACATAACTATGCTCAACCCGACTGGTTACGTACTGTTGCTCACACGGTATACCGAGAACATTGCCAATTAAAGTGAGATGGCGGGCGAACCGGTCATGATAGGTTTGTCCGGATTTGATTTCTATGAGCATACGGTTGTTAGGATCGGTGAAATCCAACAAATCCACCTCGACCTTGCTGGCATCGCGGTAGAAGAATAATTGTGGCTCCTGATTGGCGTTCAAATGCTGTTTCATGGTTTCCGCAATGATGAGGTTTTCAAATATATCGCCGAACTTGGGATGCGCAACCAGTGCTTCGACCGTCCGAATGCCCAAGAGATGACACAGCAAGCCAGTGTCATAAAAATAGAGTTTCGGCGTTTTGACCACCTGTTTGCGTGCGTTCGTGTAGAACGGCATGAGATGGAATGCGATGTAACTTGATTCCAGAATCGACATCCATGCCTTTACGGTTCGCGGACTTACACCAAGTTCATTGGCGATGTTGGTGTAGTTTATGAGTGCTCCGGAACTGAGTGCGCAAAGAGTCAAGAATCGGCGGAATTCAGCCAAATTGCGTACATCAAGATATTCGGAAACATCACGTTCGATATAAGTGTCGATGTAGTTCGAGAAGAACAGATTGAGCGGCATTCTCGTGTCATAAATGCGTGGATAACCGCCTTGCAGCATAAACGTATCCGGAGTAAGGGCCTGATCCGCCTTGCATGCTTCTTGGAATGAGAACGGCAATAACTTGACCAATAGGGAAACCCATAATCTGACATTAGCAGTGCTCGTAGGTTTCCCAAACGCACAAACTATGGCCTAATACACAGAATTCCCACCACTCGCCCTCTGTTGCAACGGAAGGCTTTGCGTTAGGCTAGAGCGCGTGACTGAATCTGTGAATACTGAACTCCGCATTGCTGTAATTGGCGCTGGTCCGGCCGGCGTCTACTCATCCGATATCTTCCTGCGCCAGCTCAAGAAGCTGGGCGAAGAGCTCGGCCTCGGCACCGAAGCGCGCATCGACCTGTTCGAGAAGCTGCCCGTGCCCTTCGGCCTGGTGCGTTACGGTGTGGCCCCGGACCACCCGTCCATCAAGTTCATCGCCTCCGCGCTTGAGAAGACGCTCGATAACCCGAACATCCACCTCTACTGCGACGTGGAATTCGGCAAGGACGTGACTCTTGACGACCTGCTGGCCCGTTACGACGCCGTGCTGTTCGCCACCGGCGCGGTCAAGGACAAGCCGCTGAACCTGCCCGGTGCCGACCTTGAAGGCGTGTACGGCGCCGCCAAGTTCGTCGAATGGTATGACGGCTACCCCACCGGTGCCCGCGAATGGCCGCTTACGGCCGAGAACGTCGCCGTAATCGGCGGCGGCAACGTGGCCATGGACGTGGCCCGCGAACTCATGCGCAACGCCGACGACCTCAAGGTCAAGACCGACATTCCGGACAACGTGTACGAGGGCATCGGCCAGAACAAGGCCAAGGTGCTCCACCTGTTCATCCGCCGTGGCGTGGCCCAGGCCAAGTTCAGCGTGCAGGAACTGCGCGAGATGGAGAAGCTGCCCGGCGTGCAGCTCATCATCAACGAGGACGACTTCGATCTGGACGACGAGACCATCGAGGTGGCCGGCAAGGACAAGCTCACCCGCCAGATGGTCGAGGAGCTGTTCGCCGTCCGCGAGATGGCCGAAGACATGGAAGATGACGGCGACGTCGACTTCGAAGGCAACCCGGCCGACCGCAAGTACTACGTGCACTTCAACTCCGCCCCCACCGAGATCCTCGGCGAGGACGGCAAGGTCAAGGCCATCCGCGTGGAGCGCACCGAAACCGGTGCCGACGGCAAGATGCACCGCACCGGCGAGTTCACCGACTACCCGGTCGAGGCCGTCTACCACGCCATCGGCTACAAGCCCGCCGAAGCTCCCGGTATCACCTACGACGAGCACGGCGCCCACCTGGCCAACGCCAACGGCGACGGCCGCATCACCACCGAGGCCGACGGCGGCAAAGTGCGCGACCGCCTGTACGCCACCGGTTGGGCCAAGCGCGGCCCGGTGGGCCTGATCGGCTCCACCAAGTCCGATGCGCTCGCCATCGTGACCAACATGCTCGAGGATCTGGCCAAGGCCGCTGAAGGTGGCCGTGTGGCAGCCGACCGCGACCCCGAATCCATCGACCGACTGCTGGCCGAGCGCGGCATTCGCCCGATCGACTTCGCCGGCTGGAAGAAGGTCGACGCTTTCGAGCGCGCCGAGGGTGCCAAGGAAGGCCGCGAGCACAAGAAGGTCATCGAGCCCGACCAGATGCGCGAGCTCGCCCACGCCTGACGGCCCGCCCACGCCCGTCCGGCATTCGTCCGGCATTCGTCCACCCAGCCGCGCCCCGTGCGGACGCGGCCGGGCTCGGGGCCGGACGGGCCGGGCGAATATGGGACATTTCTCGCGGCGCATATCCAGCAATCATTCAGCATGCGATTTTAGTGTGTGCATTATGGATGCCAAAGTACGGGTGCACGGCCATTTCAACGGCCTGAAGACAACGCTGCTGTTTGCCCTGATGTGGGCCATCATCATGCTGATTTGGTGGGCCACGGGCGGCAGTCGGCAAACCCTGAGCATCTATATCGTCATCGGCCTGATTACCACGTTCGGCACCTACTGGTTCTCCGACAAACTCGCCATCGCCTCCATGGGTGCGCGGGAAGTCAGCGAACAGGAAGCCCCGGAAATCTACCAGATCGTGCGTGAACTGAGCGCCAAGGCCGGCAAGCCGATGCCGCGCATCTACATCGCCCCCACCATGAGCCCGAACGCCTTCGCCACCGGACGCAACGAACGGCACGCGGCTGTCTGCTGCACCCAAGGCATCCTGCAGATTCTCAACGCCCGTGAACTGCGTGGTGTGCTGGGCCACGAACTTATGCACGTGTACAACCACGACATCCTGACTTCCGCCATCGCCTCTGCCATGGCCACTGTCATCTCCTATCTGGGCTATTCGCTGATGTATTTCGGTGGCGGCTCGCGAGACGACCGCGATAGTTCCGGTGGCCTCGGCCTGATTGGCGCATTGCTGAGCGTGATTCTCGCGCCGATTGCCGCGTCTTTGATCCAGATGGCCATCTCCCGCACCCGCGAATACGACGCCGATGAAGACGGCAGCTTGCTCACCGGCGATCCCGAGGCCCTGGCTTCCGCGCTGAACAAGATTTCCTACGGCGCACAGACCGCGCCGATGCGCAAAACCGCCGGCACCCAGTCCGTCTCCGCAATGATGATCGCCAACCCGTTCTCCGCGGTCGGTTTCTCGCGCTTGTTCTCCACGCACCCGCCGACCGATGAGCGCATAGCGCGTCTCATGCAGATGTCCAACGAAATGAACGGCACGCCGATCGCTCCGCCCACCTACTCCACGCGCGTCGGCAGGTGACGTGCTAGGATAACTATTCGTGCCTCGTTTGGCTGAGCATGCTCGTCACGTGAGGTGCAGCAGCCGTAAGGCATGCGGACATAGTTCATCGGTAGAATGAAAGCTTCCCAAGCTTTAGAGGCGGGTTCGACTCCCGTTGTCCGCTCCATTGATTTTCAATGATTTTCATTATTTCCGGGAAAGTGTCGCGCACGATCGCAAAACTACGCGCTATTTGAGCGCTTTGCCCGCGGAACCCAGCTGCCGGCAAGCCTCGACCACGCGGGCGGACATGGAATCCTCAGCCTTACGGCCCCAAGAACGCGGATCGTAGAACTTCTTCTCGCCCACTTCGCCGTCGATCTTCAGCACCTTGTCGTAGTTCTCGAACACGTGGTCGGCGATTGGACGGGTGAAGGCGTACTGGGTATCGGTGTCGATGTTCATCTTGATCACGCCGTAGCTTACAGCTTCGGCGATTTCTTCCGGGCGTGAACCGGAGCCGCCGTGGAACACCAGCTCAAACGGCTTGCCGTTGGGGAAATCGACTATGCCGGCCGCGCTAGGCAACTCGCCTTCGGCCACCGCGCGCGCCACACGCGCCTGAATGTCGCCGAGTAGCGACGGACGCAGCTTGACCACGCCGGGCTTGTAGGCACCATGCACATTGCCGAATGTGAAAGCGGCCATGTACCGGCCACGTTCGCCCAAACCCAGTCGGCGGGCGACTTCGAGGCCATCTTCCGGAGTGGAATACAGCTTTTCATTGATTTCGGCGGAGTGACCGTCTTCCTCACCGCCGACCGCGCCGATTTCGATTTCGAGCACGGTGTGCGCCTTCTGCGACTTGTCGAGCAGTTCCTCGGCGATGTCCAGATTTTCCTTGAGCGGCACGGTGGAGCCATCCCACATATGCGACTGGAATGTAGGCTCCTGGCCTCGTGCCACCTGATCGGCCTCATGCGCGAGCAGAGGACGCACCCACTCATCCAGATACTGCTTGGCGCAGTGATCGGTGTGCAGAGCGATGGTGATGTTCGGGTATTTCGCAGCCACTTCATGTGCGAAAGCCGCCAGCGCCAGCGAGCCGGTAACGCGATCATTGACCCCCCTGCCGGAGACGTAGGCCGCGCCTCCCACGGAAATCTGGATGATGCCGTCGGACTCGGCGTCTGCGAAGCCCTTCAACGCAGCATTCAGTGTCTGTGAGCTGGTTACGTTGATGGCTGGATAGGCGTAACCGCCTCGGCGGGCGGCCTCGAGCATTTCGGCATAGCGTTCCGGTGTTGCGATCGTCATGGCTTCATTATCGCGCGAGGCATGCCCTCTAGGCTCCGTTCTTCAACCTGTGCGCTGTGCGATTGGTCACAGCATCGCCTCGTACGAGTAGAAATTCGTCACCCATTCCGGGTTGTCGCACCTCCAGCCTCGCCCTGCGTGAGACGAAACTTCGCAGGGTAGAGGGTGTACGGTAGTCTGTTTCCGGCGGAATCGTGCGAATGCGGAGGTGCATCATGCCTGGAATTGTTCTTATCGGTGCTCAGTGGGGCGACGAGGGTAAAGGCAAGGCTACCGATCTGATCGGCACCAAGGTCGATTACGTCGCGCGCTTCAACGGCGGCAACAACGCGGGCCATAGCGTGGTGGTCGGCGACGAGTCGTACGCCCTGCACCTGCTGCCCTCCGGCATCATCAACCCGAACCTCACCCCGGTGATCGGCAACGGCGTGGTCGTGGACCCGGAAGTGCTCTTCGAGGAGATCGACGGCCTGGAATCCCGCGGCATCGATTGCTCCCACCTCAAGGTGAGCGAGGCCGCGCACATCATCGCGCCCTACCACCGCACACTCGACAAGGTGACTGAACGCTTCCTTGGCAAGCACAAGATCGGCACCACCGGCCGTGGCATCGGCCCAGCCTACGCGGACAAGATCAACCGTGTCGGCATCCGCGTGCATGACCTGTTCAACGCCGACCATCTGCACGACAAGGTGGAGGCCAGCCTGCACCAGAAGAACCAGATGCTGGTCAAGCTCTACAACCGTCGTCCGATCGACGTGGACCAGACCACCGAGGAGCTGCTGAAGCTCGGCGAACGCCTCAAGCCGTACGTGGCCAACACCGGCCTGATTCTCAACAAGGCGCTTGACGAAGGCAAGACCGTACTGTTTGAAGGCGCTCAGGCCACCATGCTTGACGTGGACCACGGCACCTACCCGTTCGTCACCTCTTCCAACCCGACCGCCGGCGGCGCCTGCACCGGCACCGGCGTGGGCCCCACCAAGATCACCCGCGTAATCGGCGTCTCCAAGGCCTACGTCACCCGCGTGGGCGAAGGCCCATTCCCCACCGAACTGCTGGACGAGTCCGGCGAATGGCTGCGTCAGCAGGGCCACGAGTTCGGCGTGACCACCGGCCGCCCGCGTCGCTGTGGTTGGTTCGATGCGGTCGTCAACCGTTACGCCTCCCAGGTCAACGGCCTGACCGACATCGTGCTCACCAAGCTCGACGTGCTCACCGGCCTGAAGGAGATTCCGATCTGCGTGGCCTACGACGTGGACGGCGAACGTCACGACGATATGCCGACCGATCAGGCCGCTTTCGCCGCCGCCAAGCCGATTTACGAGACCATGCCCGGCTGGGACGAAGACATCTCCGACTGCCACTCCTTCGACGAGCTGCCCGCCACCTGCCAGGCCTACGTCAAGCGTTTGGAAGAGCTGAGCGGCTGCCGTATCTCCGCGATCGGCACCGGTCCGCAGCGCGATCATGTCATCCAGATCAATTCGCTGGTCGACTGACCGTCTGCAACGAATTTCCCGGCTTGACTGGTAACGACGCGGCACATGATATCCGCCGGCTGATTCCGCGATTCGACCACTTGAAGTGGAAGATGGCGGCGGCCGGCATAGTCATTGGTCTGGTTTCAGGATTGCTGGTTGTCGTATACCGTCTCGGCATCGAATACGGCACGGATGCGTCCCGTTGGATATATGCGCGGATTCGCGAGACCCCGTGGCTGATTGCGCCGTGGGCGGTTGCCGCGGTGGCGGCCGCGCTGGCAATCGCGTGGATGGTCGGCAAGGAGCCGATGGCTGGTGGCAGCGGCATCCCGCAGACCAACGGCGTGGTGATATGCGGCTTGAAGATGCGTTGGCAGACGATTCTGCCAGTCCGTTTCGTCGGTGGACTGTTGGGCGCGTTGTTTGGTCTGTCGCTCGGCCGTGAGGGGCCGTCCATTCAGATTGGTGCGTCGGGCGCGCAGTGTGTGTCCCACCGTTTGCGCGGCCGCCGCCGTGAGGACATGCAGGAGCATTATCTGGTCACCGCCGGTGCCGCGGCCGGCTTGTCCGCCGCGTTCAGCGCGCCGCTGTCCGGCATGATGTTCGCTTTGGAAGGGGTGCATCGGAGTTTTTCCCCTGCGATTCTGATGGGCGCCACCGCCGCATCGCTGACCGCCGATTTCATCTCGAAATACTGTTTCGGTCTGCGTCCGGTTTTGGATTTCGGCGATATCGGTCAGCTGTCGTTGGAAGAGTATGTGTGGCTGATTCCGTTGGGATTGGTGGCCGGTTTGGTTGGTTCGCTGATGAACCGCTCGTTGCTTGGCTTCCAGACGCTGTACGGCAAACTGCCGGCATGGAGCCGCCCGATGATTGCGATTGCGATCGCGTTGCCTGTCGGCATCTGGTTGCCCGATGTGCTCGGCGGCGGCTCGAATCTGATTGATACCGCCGAACATGCGCGCGTCGGCTTGGGAATGCTGTGTCTGCTGTTCGTGGCGAAGATGCTGTTCACATCCACGAGTTTCGGCTCAGGCGCGCCTGGCGGTATTTTCATGCCGATTCTTGCGGTCGGTTCGCTGGCCGGCGGCATCTGCGGTGAAGTGTTGCATCGATTCGGTGATCTGCCATCCGACGCAGTGGCGGTGTTTGCGGTGTGCGTGATGACGGGCACGCTCGCCGCGTCCGTGAAAACGCCGATCACGTCGATTCTGTTGGCTGTGGAGATGTCTGGAACGTTGACGCACATGCTGCCGGTCGCGGCCGTCGCTTTCATCGCGCTGTTGGTGTCCGATTTGCTGCGCACCAAACCGATTTATGGGGAGTTGCTGGAGCGGTACGTGCGCGCGCAAGGCATGCAGATGGCAATCGCAAGCCATGTGGGCAGCGGCATTATGGAACTGCCATTGGAAATGGGAGCGATTGCGGACGGCAAGCGGGTGCGTGACGTGCGTTGGCCGTCTGGGTGTCTGATCATCGGCCTGCGTCGCGGCGAAAGCGAGATCGTGCCGCGCGGCGATACACGGCTGCGTGCCGGCGACTATCTGGTGGTGCTGTTCAGTGGCGAGGAGGAGCGCGAGGTGCGACCTGCGATGCGGCGGCTGTGTGATGCCCGGCTTGACTGAGCCTGGCTGAATTCGGCTGGACTCTGGATGTACGAATCTGCGGAATCGGACATCCAGGGTGCATACGTTGGCGCTCCGTGTAAACTCATATGCGTTAGGAAGGCGGCAACCGCGGCCCAGCTCGTTGTTGCACGGCCTATGGGCGGAACAACGCTGTCCGCGGAAGGCCAGTACAGGGGGAGCGCAATGGAATCGCAAGAACAATCGCCGGGAGACGTGGTGACTGCGGGTGAGGACTCGCATCCCATCACGCAGGCAATCGACGCTGTTGAGGTGACGCATGCTGGTGCAACCGCGCCCGCCGCTAACACCATGGATCCGCCTACGATTCCCCTGGCGCCGATGAAACGTATGCAGGCGCGGTTCAATCCGCTCGCCGACGGACTGATGTATGTTGTGGTGTTCGTCGGTGGATTTGTTGGAGTCGGCTGTCGGCATGCGTTGGATATGCTTCTGCCGTCGGTCAGCGGGACGCCGTTCGTTGTGGGCACGTTTGTGTCGAATATGGTCGCCTGCTTCCTGTTCGCGATGCTGACCGAATTCATGGCGACCGCTTCGTGGCTGCGTCGCCGGGTGCGGCAGGTTGTCAGCCGTGGCGTTGGTCTCGGCTTGCTCGGCGGGCTTTCGACGATGTCCGGCGTGATGCTGGAAACGATGGAAGGTCTGCACGAGCGGCATATCGCCAGTGCGCTTGGCTATCTTGCGGGAAATTTTGCAGGCGGTTTGCTCACTGCCGCCGCCGGCGTGGTTCTGATGCAGGCACTGCTGTCACGGAGTACTCGAAAGCGGGTTCGGGGTGCGTTTTCAGCTGTTTCCGTTTCCGATTCTGCCGAATCGGACACGCAGGGCGTACGCCATGTGAAAGTGGCCGACGTGGCGCGTTCTGCCGCGCAGGCCGCAATGGAAGCCGCGCAGGCGGCGCAGCAGGCCGCGCAGACGGCCCAGCAGATTGCACAGACGGGACAGGTTCCGCGAGTCGAAACACCAACCGTGCCGCCGACCGCCAGCCAGCCTATGCAGACAGGCCGCGTTCCGCAGATTCCTCCGCTGGCCGTTCCTCAGCTGACGCAGCCGGCGCATCCGTTGCTGCGCGAGCCGGATACTCCAGACTTGGGGCAGCTGCCCGAGATTCAGCAGTCGCAGCCAATCCAGCAGCCGGCCAACCCGCTTCCACCCAGCTTCGAGCCCAAACCGATCACTGCGGAGATTTCGCTTGTCGCCGACCCGACTACCGGGGAGGTGCGCTGATGATGTGGATGATCTGTCTGTTCGGCGGTCTGGGAGCCATGGCCCGTTACGTGCTCGACGTGTCAATTCAACAAGGCTGGAACCGCGAGAATCGAAGAACGAACCGCAACTTCCCGCTATCCACGCTCGTCATCAACGGCGTCGCCTCGCTATGCGCGGGCATCGCCATGATGTCCTACTATTCGCAATCCGTGGATATGGACACGGTCATGATGTTCGTTGTCGGATTTCTCGGTGGTTTCTCGACATTCTCCACGGCGCTCAACGAAGTGGTTTCATTGATTCGCCAGCGTCGTTTTACGCTGGCTCTGGGCTATGGAATAGCAACCGTCGCGGTGCCTCTCATTTGCGTGGCCGCCGGTTTCGGCATTGCGCTGCTTGCCAATCCGGCGTAATTTTCACGTTACACGGACGGTCGCTGAGTAACGTGAAAGAAATCTGAGCGCAACCGCCATCAAGGCCGCCAGTCCGGATGCAACGCTGGTGATTGCATTCGACCAGACCAAGCCGCTGCTGAAGGCCTTCGCCTCCGCAGGAGTCGACACTAAGAAGCTGTATTTCGTTGCCGGACTGTCGAACAGGTTCGAGAGAATGTAAATGAATGTAATATTTCGTGGTAAGCACGTGAGCATACAACGATAGAACAGTGATGACGGGGAAGGTGCGATCATGGTCGGCATGCGCGATGTGGCGAAGAAGGCCGGGGTGTCTCTGAGCACCGTCTCGCTGGTGGTGAACGGCAACGGGTACGTGTCTGATGACATGCGTGAACGTGTGCGCAAAGCCATGCAACTGCTCAATTATGTGCCGAACGAGCTTGCCCGCAATCTGTATCATGATCGTACGAATCTGGTCGGCGTCATCGTGCCCACCATCCGCCACCCGTTCTTTGCAACGTTTACCGCACATCTGCAGCATGCGCTCGCCGCGCAAGGATTACGCACTATGTTGTGCTCTACCGCAGATGAGGCGGACGGCGAAATCCAGTATGTCGACATGTTGCGTCGGCACATGATGGACGGCATCGTCATGTGTGCGCACACTTCGCATCCCGGCGATTATTGGACGTCGATTCATCGCCCGATCGTCGCGTTCGACCGTGTGCTTGGAGACGGTATTTCGTCGATTGGATCCGACCACGAGCAGGGTGGGCGATTGATTGCGCAGATGCTGATCCGCAATGGTACCAAACATGTGGTGATGATTGGCGGTCCGCGAGATCAATTCTTCGATTTGGCTGCGCGCGGAGAAGTCGAGGAAGGACCGTTCGATTTGGGAAAGACCACGTTCCCGACGGTGCGCTATTACCTCACGTTGGAACAGGAATTGGCCTCCGCAGGCGTGAAATACGAGTACGTTGAAGCTGGCGAAGTGATGGATTTTGCCGGCTATCATCGTGCGGTCAGCAATGCGCTCGACAAGGTGACGACCGACGGCGTCGATGCCGTGGTCAGTTCCGATATTGGCGCGTCGTTCTGCGTGCGCGAAGCGTTGAGCCGCGGAATTTCCATTCCTGACGAGCTGCAGATCGTTGCCTACGATGGTACGTATTTGACTGATTTGGCCGGCATGAAGCTGACCGCGGTCGCGCAGGATTTCTCGGCGATCGCACAGTCGGCGGCCGACCATATCGTGCAGGCTATTGCCAATGAGGAAGTGGCCGCGGCTAACGCTTCACGCAGGAACATCCCCAAGCCGTTCGAGCCGAACGTGCTTATTCCCATGACGCTGGTGCCAGGCGATACCACGCGTTGATGCTGCGCGTCTTCATGCGTGTGCCCGGTGTGGATCGCATCGATTTCAGCGGCGTCCACAACCGGCGAACGCCCGTCGATGGTCGTGCTCATCATCCGACTTGTGCACATGTGTCCGATTCTGCCGAATCGGACGTCTGAGTTCCGAAAAATGTGTTCTGTGTGTCCGATTCTGGAGAATCGGTCATGTGTGATGTGAATTGGGATGTTTGGATGTCCGTTTCTGCAGAATCATCTTTGCTCTGTACTCGTTGATTCGCAAATACGGCGCATGGCTCGTCATACCGGCCATGCTCGGCGGCGCGGCCTTCCTGGCGGACTCGGTGCTGACGCCGGCCGTGTCGATCTCGTCCGCCGTCGAAGGCCTGAAGACGCTGCCGGCGTTGGAGCATCTGTTCACCGAGAACAAGGATCTGACGATGATGATCACCGCGGTGATCATCGTGATCCTGTTCGCCGTGCAGTCGCGCGGCACCGAATCGATCGGCAAGGTCTTCGGCTCGGTGGTGATGGTCTGGTTCGCGTTCCTGGCGATCGTCGGCGTGGTAGCCATCGGCAACGACTGGTCCGTGCTCGCCGCACTCAACCCGTACTACGGCATCAAGTTCCTGTTCAGTCCGAATAACGCCACCGGTCTGGCGCTGATGGGCACCGTGTTCCTTTCGACCACCGGCGCCGAGGCGCTGTACTCGGATATGGGCCACGTGGGCCGCGGCAACATCTACTTCACCTGGCCGTTCATCAAGGTGGCGCTGGTGCTCAACTACTTCGGCCAGGGCGCGTGGATGCTGCGCAACCAGAACAACCCCGAACTGGCCGACGCCGAGGGGATCAACCCGTTCTTCCAGATGATGGATCCGAACGTGCGCTATGTGGCCGTCGTGCTGTCGGTCACCGCCGGCATCATCGCCTCCCAGGCGCTGATTACGGGCGCGTTCACCATGGTCTCCGAGGCCACCGGCCTCAACTGGATGCCGCATCTGCAGGTCCGTTACCCTGCCCGTACCCGCGGCCAGCTGTACATTCCGGTCGTCAACGTGGTGCTGTGCGTGGCCACGCTGGCCGTGCTGCTGCTGTTCCGCGATTCGGAACATATCTCGGCGGCCTACGGCTTGGCACTGACCATCACGATGATCACCACCACGATCCTGCTGGGCATCTACCTGTGGCACCGCAGCAACAAGTTCGGCGCCGTTGTGTTCACCATCGTGTTCCTGGCGATCCAGGTCCTGTTCTTCGCCGCCTCGATGGCCAAGTTCCTGCACGGCGGCTGGTTCACGCTGCTGCTCACGCTGGCGATCCTCATGATCATGTACACGTGGAACGAGGGCACCAAGCTGGAGCGCTCGCAGCGTCGGCACATGATGCCGAAGGACTTCCTCCCCGCGCTGGACAAGCTGCACGGCGATAGCCGCATCCACCGGTTCGCGGACAACATCGTCTACCTGACCAGCGATCCGGACCTGAAGCGTCTCGATACGGACATCTTCTTCTCGATCTTCGCCGACCACCCCAAGCGCGCCCGCGCATGGTGGGCGGTGGCCGTCGAGACCACCGACGAGCCGTTCACCCGTGAGTATTCGGTCGAGAGCTTCGGTACCGACTACCTGTTCCGTGTGCGCATCCGCCTCGGCTTCAAGGTCTCGCAGTCCATCCCGGCCTACCTGCATCAGATCATGCACGATCTGGAGAAGACCGGCGAGCTGCCGAACCAGCAGTCGATCTACCCGAAGCTTGACGCCGATCCCGGCATCGGCACCATCCGCTACGTGGTGATCCACAAGGCGCTGATGCCCGAGTCGAAGGTCTCCGGCCGTGGCGCCCTCTCGCTGCAGATCAAGTACGCGATCCGCCGCGTGGCCGGTTCCCCGGTCAAGTGGTTCGGCCTGGCGCCGTACAACCCGCTGGTCGAGGTGCAGCCGCTGTTCGTGTCCACGCGCCGCCCGCCGCGCCTGACCCGCGTGGCCAGCCAGGCGCCCAAGCGCGAGGGCTGAGCCGGCAGGCCGAACAGCCGGTGCGAGCCGGGTGGCCTAATGGCATGTCAGGGGGCCGCGAACCGTCATCGTACGGTTCGCGGCCTTTGCATATGCGAATGATGCAGAGTGGGCGGTACTGCTTGTGAATGTAGCGGGTGGACGGGTGACGTGGTTGATGCCTTTTGCCGTATGTTCACGGTGGCTATGCGTCGGATGGGACTGTAATTCGACTTCTTGGGATCTTTTTTGCTGCAGTGGTGCGCCAAAAGGTCTCAGCCGTCTCTGCGCCACGCCTTCCGGCAGTCAGTACAAGGTTGTACTACACTGGTGGCTGTCACACGGATGTCCCCGGTCGCCCGCGCCTCCGCGGTACATCGTTGTATGGATACGTGTCACGTATGCAGAGTGCATGCAGATATGTAGAAAGGAATCCCATGCCCCAGCAGGACCATCTGACCGCACGTCTCGTCGTCGATGACGATTTTGAGGTCGCTCCGGTCAACAATCGTCTGTTCGGTTCGTTCGTCGAGCACCTTGGCCGTTGCGTGTACACCGGCATCTACGAGCCCGACCACCCGACCGCCGACGAGCACGGCTTCCGCAAGGACGTCATCGACCTGGTCAAGGAACTCGGCGCCACCACCATCCGCTACCCGGGCGGCAACTTCGTGTCCGGCTACCGCTGGGAGGACGGCATCGGCCCCAAGCAGGAACGTCCCCGTCGACTCGATCTGGCCTGGCATTCCACCGAAACCAACGAATTCGGCCTGCACGAGATGGCCGAATGGCTTGAGGCCACCGGCGGCAACGAGCTGATGGAGGCCGTCAACCTGGGCACGCGCGGCCTGCAGGAGGCCCTGGACCTGCTGGAGTACGCGAACGTGCCCGGCGGCACCGAGCTGTCGGAACGTCGCCGCGCCAACGGCGCCGACAAGCCGTTCGATATCCGCATGTGGTGCCTGGGCAACGAGATGGACGGCCCGTGGCAGCTCGGCCACAAGTCCGCCGAGGACTACGGCATGCTCGCCGCCTCCGTGGCCGCCGGCATGCGCCAGATCGATCCGGACGTGGAACTGGTGGTGTGCGGCTCCTCCGCCCATGGCATGCCGACCTTCGGCAAGTGGGAGCAGACCGTTCTTGAGAAGACCTACGAGAACGTGAACTTCGTCTCCTGCCACGCCTACTACCAGCCGTTCTTCAAGGAGGACGGCACGCGCGACATGGCCAGCTTCCTGGCCTCCGGCGTGGATATGGACGGCTTCATCAAGGACGTGGCCGCCACCATCGACGCCACCAAGGCCCATCTGAAGAGCGCGCACGACGTGTACATCTCGTTCGATGAATGGAATGTCTGGTACCAGGGTGAGGAGCCGAGCAAGACCCCCGAGGGCATCGGCAACTGGCCGGTGGCCCCGCGTCTGCTGGAGGACATCTACACCGCCGCCGACGCCGTGGTGTTCGGCGATCTGATGATCACGCTGCTCAAGAACGCCGACCGCGTGCGCGCCGCCAGCCTGGCGCAGCTGGTCAATGTCATCGCCCCGATCATGACGGAGCCGGGCGGCCCGGCCTGGCGCCAGACCACGTTCCACCCGTTCTCCGTGACCGCGCGCCTGGCCAAGGGCGGCACCGTGCTGGAGCCGAAGCTGTCCGCCGGCACCGTGGATACGCCGCGCTATGGCGAGGTCGACGGCGTGAACGCCGTGGCCGTGCGCTGCGCCGACGGCTCGCTCGCCGTGTTTGCGGTGAACCGTTCGCTCGAGGCGACCGCCGAGTTCGAGATCAGGCTGCAGGACGGCGCGCAGCCGGCATCCGTCGAGGCGCAGACGCTGCACGACGACGATCTGTTCGCCGCGAATACGCTCTACGACCAGAACCGTGTGACCCCGCACGCCAACGGGTCGGCCATGTACGATGCCGAGTCCGGCGTGGTCCGCGTCTCCCTGCCGCCGGTGAGTTGGACCGCCCTGCACATCAAGTGACGCGATGGGCCGCGCGGTCCGTTCCGGAGAAGGACGGATCGCACGGCCCTTGCTTCCCGGGCCGGGCGGAAGGGACCGGACCGGCCGGGGAAAACGCGTTATGCTGGAATCAGACGGGCGTTCCGCCTGAACCGTGCGGAACATGCCCGATGGTGCGACGAGAGGGGTGCTGTGGCGAAACGGGTGACCATCACCGACGTGGCGCGCGAGACGGGCGTCTCCATCAAAACGGTGTCGAATGTGCTGAACAACACCGGCAGTATGCGCCCGGAGACGCGCCAGCGTGTCCAGGATGCCATCGAACGCCTCGGATACCGCGTTAACGTGTCCGCCCGCGCCATGAAAACCGGCGGCACGAAGCTCATCGGACTGGCCATCACCGATTTCTGCCAGCCGTTCATGCCCTATCTCGCCGACAGCATCGTGGCGGCGGCACGTTCCCGCGGGTACGCGGTGATCACCGATACCTACAACAGCGCCGGCGGCTTGGCGCAGGCGATCCCGGAGACGAAGAAGCTGGCCGCGGACGGCTGGATTTTCTTCATGGGCTCACCGATCACGGATCGCACGATACTGCACCAGCCGTATCCGTTGGTGATTGTGGGCGATTACGATACGCAGGGACTGGCCGATTGGGTCACGATGCCGAACGTGGAGGCCGTACGCACCGCGGTGGGGGCGCTGCTGGATTCGGGATGCCGTAGGATCGCGTTGATCGGCGGCACCGCGGAGAACGCATGCCCGGATGCCGACCGCGAGTCGCGGCCCGAAACCACCAGCACGATGCGTACCCGCGGCTATGTGTTGGCCCATGAGGAGCGTGGCCTGCAGGTCGATTGGCGGCTGGTCCGTAACGCGGATTGGGTGCAGTCCGGCGGCCGCGATGCGGTGGCGGGGCTGTTGGACGATCCGGATGCGCCGCGTCCGGATGCGGTCATGTGCCTGAACGACGCGCTCGCCATCGGGGTGATTCATGAGCTGCAGCGGCGCGGCGTGCGCGTGCCGCAGGATATGCAGGTCATTGGGTTCGACAACGTGCCGGATGCCGAGTACTGCATGCCCGGATTGACGACGATCGACCCGCATGTGGATGATTACGCGCGACATGCCGTGGATATGCTGATCGCGCGCATCGAGGGGTCGGCGGATCCGTTCCGCACGTATGTGACCTCCTACGATCTGGTGCGTCGTGCCTCGACGTGTTGACGGCCCGGCGTTCGCCTGGACATGGGTCTGTGACGGGCTGCTGTCGCCTCTCCCGTGGCGTATTCCGGGAGAGGCGACATGCGGGCTAGGATCGGAGCAGCACCTCCGTCAGCGCTTGACGGACGGCGCTCGGCATATGCGAATCGGAGCAATCTTCCATGTCCGGCCCGCTGACGTGCTCGAGTGAATCCATCGTGGCCAATGCGTCGATGCCGTTCTCCGCTATGGCGGCATAAGCCTGTTCCTTGGTCAGATATCGCATTTCGGCATGCCGAAGGATGTCGAAGACGTCTTCCATGCGGGGATCGGCGGCCATCGTCGTGTCGCCGATGGTGACACGTATCTCGCTGCGGGTGGATACGTCGGCGACCGTTACCTGCAATGTGAGGGTTTCGGCATCATACCGGCGATCCGAATCGACGGATGCGCCGTCGGCCTGTACGGATATGTCGCTGTCGGTAATGCCTCGGAACAGGAAATCCCATGTTCTCCGGGCCGGCAGAGCGTGAACGTCTCCCTGGGCTGGCGATACCGTGAGTGCGGATGTGGCGCCGTCCTTGCGCCATCGATAGGTGATCGCGGTGGTCGCCGGGGTGATCTGCCGAGAGTAATGTCCCGAATCCTCCATCAGCGTGAAGTCGCCGTCCGCTCCGGGGAAGACGATGATCTCCAGATGCTGCGGGTTGTCGACGGAGTTGATGGAATCCCCCTCGGACAGGGGCTGCATCGGCACGATGCCGCCGGCCTTCGCGAACACGGGAATTCCGTCGAGCGGACGCCAGACGGTCATGCGCCGTCCGTTGGGCGAAGACGCGCTATACCGGCGCCCGGTGAAGAAGTCGAACCAGTCGCCCTGCGGCAGCCATACGTCGGCCTTGCCCCGTCGGGAGGATTTATCCATCGGTTCCGTGATGGGCGCGGCCAGCAGTTCGGTGCCGAACATGTATTCGTTGGGAACGTGGTATGCGGCGTCGATGTCGGGCGATCCCCAATACATGGGCTCCACCAGGGGAAGGCCTGTCCGGGATGCGCGCCAGTTCATGGTGTGGAGGTACGGAATCATGCGATGGCGCAGGCGGAGCGCATCGTCCATGATCGCACGGAGGGGGTGCGGATGTTTTTTTGGACGGTCAGGCGGCCAGTCCAAGACTTCTGCGGTATTGCACGGGGCTCATCCAGTCCAGTGACTTCTTGATCCTGGTTTCATTGTAGTGGGTCAGGTAGGCGGCCAGGCGTTCGCGGAACTCCTCGTAGCCCACGCCCCTCCAGTCCCGCCCGTAGAATAACTCGTTCTTGAGCCTGCCGAAGAACCCCTCGGCGGCCGCGTTGTCCGGGCTGCATCCCTTGGCGCTCATCGACCGGATCAGCCCGTGCTCCTCGCAGATGCGGATCCATTCCGGCCACCGGTAATGGCAACCCCTGTCGGAATTAAACCGATGTCGGTTTAATTCCGATTAAGCCGGTTTTGTTGTTAAGCCGGGGAACGGTTCGGGGTCTTGGTGGCTGGCCGTGTCCCATGTGGTTTCCCGGCTTAACGTTCCGGGTTATGTTCGTCTTGTCCCATTTGATTCGAACGAAGGAGTTTGCCATGGGTGAGACGACGGTTGGCCATGTCGCGGGCGAGGTGGTCCGCGCGCTTTACGGGGCCGGTTATATGGAATCCACCATAGGCCAGTACCGCAAGTCCATCAGGGCGTTGGAACGGTACGCCGGAGGCCCGGATGCGGTGTACACGCGTGGGTTGGGCGCGGGGTTCGCCGCGTCGACCTTCAGTGAGCGGACGGGCGGTTTCAGCAGGCAGCGGTGGTTCGATTACGGCAGGCTGGCGCGTTTGTGCGACTCGTATCTGCGGTCCGGTTCGGTGGACCTGGGCAAGTGGCGCAGGAGCAGGCTTGCGGAGCCGGTGGTTCCGGGTTTGGCCGTGGTCATGGAGCGTTGGGAGGCGTATCTCGCCGGTTCGGGACTGGCTTCGGCGACGGTGGGGCATTACCGTCGGATGGCGGGCTTGTTCCTCACGTGGCTGGAATCTCATGGGGTCGTGTCGTTGGACGGTTCGGATGGCTCGCATGTGCTGGGGTTCCTGGCCGGGCTGCGTTCACGCTGGTCGGAGTCGTCGATGCGGCACGCCGCGTCGGACCTGCGCCCGTTGTTCAGATGGCTCGGGCGGGATGACCTGGCGGACGCGATCGGCCTGGCCGGCATACGCAGGACCCACGCGATCGCGGGAACGTTGCCCGACGACGAGCACCGCCGCTTGCTGGAGGCGTGCGCCTCGCGGTCGGTGCCGTCGAGGGACGCGGCGATCACCCTGCTGTCGCTGACGTGCGGGCTGAGGGCATGCGATGTGATCGGTCTGAGGATCGCCGACGTGGATTGGGATTCCATGAGCATAGGTCTGGTGCAGCGAAAGACGGGCAATCCGTTGACCGTGCCGATGACGGGACCGCTGGCCGCGAGGCTGGCGTCCTGGCTGTTGGACGAAAGGCCCGCCACCGACGACGACCGTGTGTTCGTGCGGTACAAGGCGCCCCATGTCGCGCTTCGGGGTCATTCATCGGTGTACGAGGTGATCAGCCGTGTCATGCGGCACGCCGGGCTCGGACGCCGGGGCGGTTCCAGGCTGTTGCGGCGCAACGCGGCGACGAGGATGCTGGAGGCGGCCACGCCGTTGCCGACGATCAGCGCGGTGCTTGGCCACGCCGACCCCGATTCCACACGCGTCTACATGGCCACGCACCGCGGGGGAATGCTCGCGTGCGTGCTGCCCGTGCCGGAAGGCGGATCGTCATGAGACCCACGGAACACGGATTCGTCGGCCCGCTCGCCGGCGAATTGGAGGAGTACATCCGCTTCAAGGCGTCCATGGGCAGGCATGGCGCCACCCGCGTCCGGGTCCTGCGCTCGTTCGACCGGCATTGCCTCGAACACGGGGCCGTGCGTCTGGAGCGGGGCGTCGTGGAGCGATGGATCGCCCATAGGATCGACGCGAATCCCGGGGGTTGCCGCTCGTGGTTCTCGTACATCAGGGACTTCGGCAGGTGGATGCGACTGGCCCACGATCCCGACGCGTACGTGCTCTCCGACCAGTGGAAGGCCGGATCCCCGCGTCCGACGCCGTACCTGCTGACGGACCGCGAGGCCGCCCTGTTCCTGCGGGCCGCGGGAACGTTGGAGTCTCCGTCGCCGTGGGCGTGGCAGTCTCGCGCGTTCTTCATGCTCATGGCCTGCTGCGGGCTGCGCACCCGAGAGGTCAGGAGACTCGCCGTCGGGCACGTCGACCACAAGGCCCGTTCCATCGACGTGGTCGATTCCAAGGCCGGTCGCAGCCGCAGGCTGCCCGTGGGCGACGAGGTCGCCGCCGAACTGCTGGAATGCGACCAACGGTCCCGCGAACGCTTCGGAGACGACCGTCCCGCGTTCTTCGTCACCTCCACCGGCAATCCGGTCTCCCCGGGCATGCCCGGCGTGGTGTTCCGCCGCGTCTGGACGCGGGCCGGGCTCGAGTGGCCACAAGCCGGCAAACGGCCCAGGCCCTATGATTTCCGGCACCGGTTCGCGTTCGCGAACATCGAGCGGTGGACTCGCGACGGCGTGGACGTGATGGCGATGCTGCCCTATCTGGCGGCCTACATGGGACACGCCGGCATCGACAGCACCCTCTACTACGTGCACGCCAGCCCCGATTTTCATGGACGGATACGCGGACCTCGTCGCCGACGCCGAACGCGTGGTCCCGGAAACGGAGGAACCATGAGCAAGGCAAGGAAAACGGCCGCCAGCTCCGGTGAACCGGACTTCTGGCGAGTCGCGCGCGACTGGCTGCACCACTGGCTGCCCAAGGTGCGGGGCAGCTCGCCGAAGACCGTCGAGGCGTACCGCATCGGCCTGGAATCCTACGTCCGATGGCTCGAAACCACGGAAGGCACGCAGCGCAGCCACATCGGTTTCGGGCATTTCGACCGGGCGCGCCTGGGCCGGTGGGTCGAATGGATGCGGACCGAGCGCGGGTACTCGGACCGCACCATCATGCTGAGGATGACGACGATGCGCGTGTTCCTCGACCACGCGGGCCTCGAACACCCGGCATTGACCGCGCTGGGCAACGACGCGGCCGGCATACGTGTCAAACCACCCGCGCGCAAACCCGTCGACCACCTCGGGGAGGAGCACGCCAAAGCGTTGCTGACCGCATGGGGCACCGGCGACGCCAAATCGCGCAGGAACCGCATGCTCCTGATCCTCATGTACGACACCGCCGCCAGGATCGGCGAACTCGCCGCACTGACCATCGCGGACGTGGGTATGGATAAGCCGGCCAGGGTCACGCTCACCGGCAAACGCGGCAAGAGCCGGGTCGTGCCCCTGGGAGAAAGGACACGAACCCACCTGGCCGCCTACCTCGAGGAATTCCATCCCGGACCGTCCATGCGCGACGGCGACAGGCCGTTGTTCCACTCGACGAGGAACGGCGCCATCCAGCCGCTCTCCGTGGACCGGATCGACGAGATCCTCAAAACCGCGGCGGCCAGAGCACGCCGCGGGACGTGCCCGTCCATGCCCGAACGCGTCCACTGCCACCTGATCCGCCGGACCCGCGCCATGGACCTCTACCAACAGGGCGTGCCGCTACCGCTCATCATGCAACTGCTCGGCCACGAAAGCATGAGCACAACCAGCGCGTTCTACGCGTTCGCGACCCTCGACATGATGCGCAAAGCCGTCGATGCGGCCAACCCCGGCCCCGACCCCTCCAAGGAGACATGGCTCAGCGAGCAACGACTCCGACAACTACACACCCTCAAATAACCCGGAACGTTAAGCCGGGAAACCACATGGGACACGGCCAGCCACCAAGACCCCGAACCGTTCCCCGGCTTAACAACAAACCCGGCTTAATCGGAATGGATGATTGGATGTTCCCCGTCCCTGAGCGTGGCGACCGCGTCAAGGAGCATCCGGTTCGCCATGTCGGCGTTCGGGGAGCGCGACAAGGTCCAGGAGACCACCATCCCGTCGAAGCAGTCGACCACCGGGGAAAGCCAGCACTTGTACCCGTCCATGGTGAACTGGGTGACGTCCGTGACCCACAGCATGTTCGGCGCGTCGGCGTGGAAGTCCCGCTCCACGAGGTTCGCCGGGGCCTCGCCGATCTCGCCGGCGTAGGAGCTCCACCGCTTCGGCCGCTTCAGGTACACGGGCCGCATGGCCCCCTCGCGCATGATCCGCCTGACGACCTTCTCCGAGACGACGATCGGGTCGGACTCGTCAAGGCGCAGCATGCGGTGGATGGTCCGGTATCCCCATGCGCGCCCACCCTGCTCGAACAGGCCGGCGACGCGGGCCCGCAGCACGGCGTACCTGTCGCCCGCGGCGATCGCGCCGCGCTCGTAATAGTAGGTGCTGCGTTTCAGCCCCACGGCCTTCAGACAGGCCGCCAGGCCGAATTCACCCCTGATCGCGTCGACGACCCGCGTCCTCTCCCTGTTCGTCAGCATGGACGGGTCGAGGCGCGGGTCGTCGGCTTTTAAAACATCGATCGTCTCCCGCATCACCGCGTTCTCCAGCCGCAGGACCTCCACCTGCCGGCGCAGCTCCTCCACGTCATCGCCGGCCGCGGGCATCGGTTCGGCCGGCATCGGCGCGTTTCTCCTGTCCATCAGTCCCAGTATCCCCTCGCTCCGGTAGCGGCGCATCCACTGGTACACGCTCGTCGGCGTGCAACCCGCGTCGCGCGCCACGCGGGCGAGGGGCTCGCCCTCGAGCGCGCGTCTGGCCGCATTCGTCTTGCATTCCAGCGTATACGAACGCCTGCACGCGCCCGTGATCTCGTCGGCCTCCGCGTCCAGCATCGCGTTCAACAGCTGTTCGACCTTCTCCGACACCAACCGGTCCAGCTTCGTCTCGAGCATGTTCTCGTCGACCTGTAGAATCTGATTCGGCATGGTTCCGTCGCCTTCCTAAATAGGTTGATTTGGTTTGGCGACTGAAATCGTACCCGGACGACGGACCATGTCTCTCAACTCAAGCCTCAACCAAAATGCGCAACAAACCGGGCGTTATCAATCGGACACATTGGAGTCGGACAGGCTAAGCTGCATAGAACACCGCATCTAATCGGTTCGACACGCGCATTTCACTGCGCGACTGGACATTGACGTCCCTTTCGAGGTAATATCGAACCGGTTCGATACATACGTGAGTATGCAAATACGTAAACAACAAACAGGCAGATGCGCACGCAAATTGCACCCGCGCCCATGAGCCAAGGGAGGTCCCATGAAAAACAAAGTGCAACTCATCACATACGCCGATCGTCTCGGCGATGGCACTCTTAGCTCGATGACCGACATCCTGCGCACCCGCTTCGACGGCGTGTATGACGGCGTGCATATCCTGCCGTTCTTCACTCCGTTCGATGGTGCGGACGCCGGCTTCGACCCGATCGACCACACCAAGGTCGACCCGCGCCTCGGCTCGTGGGATGACGTCGCCGAACTCTCCACAACCCACGACATCATGGTCGACGCCATCGTCAACCACATGAGCTGGGAATCCGCCCAATTCCAGGACGTGCTGAAGAACGGCGAGAACTCCGAGTACTACCCGATGTTCCTGACCATGAGCTCCGTCTTCCCGAACGGCGCTACCGAAGAAGACCTGGCCGGCATCTACCGCCCGCGCCCGGGCCTGCCGTTCACCCACTACAACCTCGGCGGCAAGACCCGTTTGGTATGGGTCAGCTTCACCCCGCAGCAGGTGGACATCGACACTGATTCCGCCAAGGGCTGGGAATACCTGATGTCCATCTTCGATCAGATGGCCGCCAGCCACGTGCGCTACATCCGTCTCGACGCCGTGGGCTACGGCGCCAAGGAAGCCGGCACCAGCTGCTTCATGACCCCCAAGACCTTTAAGCTCATCTCCCGTCTGCGCGAGGAGGGCGTCAAGCGCGGCCTTGAAATCCTCATCGAGGTTCACAGCTATTACAAGAAGCAGGTGGAGATCGCCTCCAAGGTGGACCGCGTCTACGATTTCGCCCTGCCGCCGCTGCTTCTGCACTCGCTGTTCACCGGTCACGTCGAACCCGTGGCCCACTGGACCGAGATCCGCCCGAACAACGCCGTCACCGTGCTCGATACGCACGATGGCATCGGCGTGATCGACATCGGCTCCGACCAGCTCGACCGCTCCCTCAAGGGCCTCGTGCCCGACGAGGACGTCGACAACCTGGTCAACACCATCCATGCCAACACCCACGGCGAATCCCAGGCCGCCACCGGTGCCGCCGCGTCCAACCTCGACCTCTACCAGGTCAACTCCACGTACTACTCGGCCCTCGGCTGCAACGACCAGCACTACTTGGCCGCCCGCGCCGTGCAGTTCTTCCTGCCGGGCGTGCCGCAGGTCTACTACGTGGGCGCGCTCGCCGGCCGCAACGACATGGAACTGCTGCGCCGCACCAACAACGGCCGCGACATCAACCGCCACTACTACTCCACCGCCGAAATCGATGAAAACCTCGAACGCCCGGTGGTCAAGGCCCTGAACGCCCTGGCCAAGTTCCGCAACGAGCTGTCTGCATTCGATGGCGAGTTCAGCTACGAGGTCGATGGCGACACGTCCATCACCTTCCGCTGGACCGCCGCCGACGGCGCGTCCACGGCCGCCCTCACCTTCGAGCCCGGACGCGGCCTCGGCACAGACAACGCCACCCCGGTCGCCAGCCTTGCCTGGAGCGATGCCGCCGGCGACCACGAAACCCACGATCTGCTCGCCAACCCGCCGATTGCCGATATCGACTAACCGTTGGCCCATAAACGTCACTCCGCTGTGCGCGCTCCAAGTAGTGCGCCCGGCGTAAGCTGGGTTCATGGAGAGCAAACCGCCCGCAGTGCACTGAAGCCAGTGCGCCCGGGCGGTTTTGCGTATGCGGGGTTGAAGGTCATGCTCCTGCGGGCGCGGCCCAAGCATCCCGCCGGAATCGACGAGACGAGCAGCAGAACAGAGAAAGAGCAGCATCATGTTGGAACCGTATGTGCGTCCGGGTATTGATGATCGCCCGGATTTGGACAAGGTCCTAAGTCCCGAAGACAAAGCCGCCGTGGCCAGACTGGCCATCAAGAATCGCCGCCGCCCGCCCGAAGCCTCTGCGGACCAGCCTGAGGCCCAGGCTGTGCGATTGGCTTCCGCCGGTTCTTCGGCAGCCGCCAGTGTGGACACTCCCGCGCCGGATATGTCGTCCGCCTACCTCGACATGCGCGATCCCATGGTCGCCGTCAATGGCCAACGCCCTACCGCAGGTCAGGTCTCCCGACTCAACTGGGGTTTCTTCGCTGCTTCAATTCTGGTCGGCGCACCTTGGGTGGCGTTGAACACCATTGCCATGCCCAACGCGATTGCGCGTACGTTCGGCTATGACACTGCTGTTGCCGGTCATATCGCCATCAATCCGGCCACTGGCCGCCCGTTGCCCGTCGCCACCGAATTGGCGATGCCCCTGGCCGTGTTGGTGATTGTCGGCGTAGTGGCCTCCATGTTTGCGATGCCGCTGATTTCAGTGTTGTCCGACCGCACACGCACGCCATTGGGCCGTCGTACCCCGTGGATGGTTGGCGGAGGTCTGCTGTGCGCGCTGATCACGCTGATTCTGGGGCAGAATATCGGCATCATTGTGCTTTGTATTTTCTGGGTGTTCCTACAGTTCGCCTATGCGATGCTTTCCGTGCCGTTGACCAGCGCCATCAGCGAACGGGTGCCCGACAAGTTCCGCCCTCGCATCGAACGCTGGCATGGCATCGGTGTGATGCTCGGCCAAGCGCTTGGCGTGTGCATGGGTGCGCTTGGTGTGATGTTCAATTCGTTTGCGCCGTTTAGTTACACCGCCGTGCTATTTGCAGTGTCCGGTATTGCCACCGTATTGATTCTGCCCAAGGAGCCTTCTAGCGCTGAGCAGCCGAACCAGCTTTTTGACCGCAGTCAGGTACTTGACCAATTGCGCCCGCCGGCCCACGCTCCCGAGTTCTCCCGGGTGTTCGCCGCCCGTACGTGCATGATGGCCGGTGTTGGGCTGACCGGTGTGTTTCTGTGGTATCTCGTACGTTTCTGGGTTTATGGCAAGGCCGTGGTACTTACGTCCGCGCCGCTGACCATTCCGGCCGGATTCCTCATTGCCGGTATGGCTGTGGCCACATTGATCGGTGCCGCGCTCGCCTCCTGGGCCGCCGGGCCGATTTCCGAGCGAATCGAGGAAAAGAACATTCCCGTGGCCCGTGTGGTGGCCGGTGCCTGCCTGCTGTATGCCGCTGGTTTGGCGCTCGCATGGGGCCTTGGCGTCTGGTCCACCGGCACTGCCCGTGAAAACGGCATGCTGCTGTTTGCGTTGATTTCCGGATTCGCCTTTGGCGTCTATGATTCGCTCGGACTTGAACTGGTGATGGACTCTTTGCCCGACCCGCGCCGAGCCGGCCACGACCTCGGCATTTATGCGCTCGCCAACTCGGCCGGTCTGGCGCTCGCCGCCATCATCGGCGCGCTACTGGTGAACGCCTTCGAGCATAGCTTCGGCTATTACCTGCTCTTCCCGTCCGCCATCGTCATGGTGCTGCTGGCCGGAATCGTCACCCTCACCACCAAATCTGCCGAATAATAAACCGGTTCGAGTACACTGGTCAGCAGTGATCCAGTCCAGTACTCGCAGGGGAGCAAAACCATGGTCGGCATGCGCGACGTAGCCAAAGCGGCAGGGGTGTCCTTAAGCACCGTTTCGTTGGTGGTCAACAACACCGGCTACGTCTCGGCCGATATGCGTGCCAAAGTCGAGTCCGCGATGCGCCAGCTCAACTACATTCCCAACGAGCTGGCCCGCAACCTCTACCGAAACCGCACCAACACCATCGGCGTGATCATGCCGACCATCGCCCACCCGTTCTTCTCCACACTCACCGCGCATCTGCAGCGCGAGTTCGCCGCGCGCGACCTCAAAACCCTATTGTGTTCCACCGCCGATGCGGACAAAGGCGAGGTCGAATACGTCGATATGCTGCAGCGGCACATGATGGACGGCATCATCATGGCCGCCCACACCGAGCATCCGGCCGACTACTGGACCTCCATCCATCGGCCGATTGTCGCTTTCGACCGCACGCTCGGTGAGGGTGTGCCGGTCGTCCGGTCTGATCATGAACAGGGCGGCCGTCTGATTGCTCGCCAGCTCATCGATTCCGGAGCGCGCCACGTGGTGCTCGTCGGCGGCCCGCGCTCCCAGTTCGCGGCGGCCACCACGTTCCCCACGATTCGCTACCATCTCACCGTTGAGCGGATGCTGGCCGATGCCGGCATTGCCTGCGATTACGTGGAAGCCGGCGCCGTGGCCGACATCGCCGCCCACGAAGCCACCGCATGCGCCATTTTCGAGCGGTATCCCGATGTCGACGCCATCGTCGGCTCCGATGTGGTGGCATCCGTGGCATTGCAGGAAGCCTCACGCCGGGGTATCGAGGTGCCTGCTGATCTGCAAGTCATCGCCTATGACGGCACTCTCATGGCCGAAACCGCCGGCAAACGCCTGACCGCGATTCGACAGGACTTCCCGGCCATCGCCGCCGCGCTCGCCGCCCGCATGGACTCACAGATCGCCGCCGACGGTGGTCCCGCCTCTCCGTCCAAGAACGATAGCGCTTCGGACGTTGACACCCAACCCACTCCCGAAGAAGTCATCCCCGTAGCCCTCATCCCCGGCGAAACCACCCGGTGACTCCTATCTTGGCTCCCCTCTCTGAGGCTGAGCTGTGAAGCAAACAGTCCGGTGGACTGTTTGTAGGCGAAGGCGAGCCGGGAGGCGAGCAGGCAGACTGCGGGCGGTAGCCCGTCTGTAATTGCGGCCGAGCTGGCGGCGTAGGCGACTGAGGGGAGCCGAGTCACGGCCGCCCACAGTCACCCATCTCACATGACTCCTACGTCACAATGTCCACAATGTGAACCCTTGCTGGATTGGCAAGACATACAAACCTATGTTTACATTCCAGTTCAGGTCGAACGGCCTGAGGAAATACCGAAAGGAGGCCACGCGATGACTGGATTCAATGCTTCTGCGTTTGTATCCGCACGAATTATTAGCCCGTCTTCGCTGGCGGACTAATTCGGCACTGATGCTTGAAGCCCCGTCAACGAAGGCAGGGCCAATCAAGCTGACACAATCGGCACGGCCCTGCATGATGCGGGGCTTTTTTTGTTGCGCTCACAAGGCTTACGGCAGAATCCCGCAGACGGAAACGGTAGCGGACAGTACACGGCAACAACACAGCGACAGAACAACAACCTCCCTGTGGGGCGAAATAATCGCCCGCCGATGAGAGTGAACGAGAGCAAAACAGGAGTAACAATGACTGCAGCAGTCGAAGAGACTGGCTTAGGGCAGGCGGCAGGTAAAGCCGCTACCTTGGTACGCGATTCGGTCAAGACCGTGATCGCCGCGTCGATGGTCGGTACCGCCATCGAATTCTATGACTTCTACGCCTACGGCACCGCCGCGGCAAACTACTTCCCGCACATCTTCTTCTCCGCGAAGGACAACCCCACCGTCGCACTGCTGATGAGCTTGCTGACCTTCGCCGTCGCCTTCATCGCCCGCCCGCTGGGCTCGCTGATCTTCGGCCACTTCGGCGATCGCATGGGCCGCAAGACCACGCTGGTCGTCAGCCTGATGACCATGGGTGTCGGCACCTTCCTGATTGGCTGCCTGCCCACCTACGATCAGGTCGGCGTTGGTGCAGTCGCCATCCTCTGCCTGCTGCGTTTCATCCAGGGCATCGGCCTGGGCGGCGAATGGTCCGGCGCGGCACTGGTCGCCACCGAGAACGCGCCTGAAGACAAGCGCGCACTGTACGGCTCCTTCCCGGAGCTCGGCGCCCCGATCGGCTTCTTCCTGTCCAACGGCACCTACTTCGTGCTCGAATCCTTCAACAATCAGGACGCGATGCTGGCTTGGGGCTGGCGTGTGCCGTTCCTGCTGTCCGCCATCCTGGTGATCGTCGGTCTCGTGGTCCGCGTTCACATGGAGGAGACCCCGATCTTCCGTATGGCTCAGGAGCAGAAGAAGGTTGTCAAGTCCCCGCTGACCGAGGTCTTCCGCAAGTCTTGGCGTCAGGTGCTGCAGGCCACCTTCCTTGTGGCTGTGACCTACACGCTGTTCTACACGCTCGCCACCTGGTCCCTCGCTTGGGGCACCAAGGAGCAGGGCGAAGGCGGCGGCAACCTTGGCTTCACCAACCAGGAATACCTGCTCATGCTCATGATCTCCATCTGCGTGTTCGCCCTGTTCATCGTGCTGTCCTGCCTGTACGCGGACAAGATCGGCCGCCGTCGCGTGCTGACCTTCTCCTCCTGCGCACTTGTGGTGTTCGCCGTACTCTTCCCGTTCCTGCTGGACGGTGGTCTGGTCGGCCAGAAGAACTTCTTCGCCAACATGGTGTTCCTGTGCGTCGGCTTTGCCCTGATGGGCATCGCCTTCGGCCCGATCGGCGCCTTCCTGCCTGAGCTGTTCGACGCCAACGTGCGTTACTCCGGCTCCGGCATCGGCTACAACCTGGCCGCCATCGTCGGCGCGGCTTTCGTGCCGACCATCGCCACTTGGCTGAGCTCCCACTGGGGCGTCCACTCCGTGGGCCTCTACCTTGCCGTGATGGCCGTGTGCTGCCTCGTCTCCGTGCTCACCTGCAAGGAGACTAAGGACGTTGACTTTACCAAGTGACGATGTTCACAACGTGAAAACCCCTAATTCCACTAAGTGAACCCCTACAGGGCTTTTCCGATGCGACGGGACTAAACCTGCATATCGGAAAAGCCCACAAGGAAAGCCACAACAGAATATCGCTCAGCGAAACCCCGCGGAACGCAAGAAAAATTCAACCCCATAAATAAACAAATAAATAAAAGGAGCGCCAAAAATGGCAGCAACTATCTGGTACGAGAAGGACGCCGATCTGTCCGTGTTCGATGGCAAGAAGGTGGCTATCCTGGGCTACGGTTCTCAGGGTCACGCCCACGCGCTGAACCTGCGTGACTCCGGTGTCGACGTGGTCGTCGGCCTGCGTCCTACCTCCAAGTCCGTGGAGTTCGCCAAGGAGCAGGGCCTTGAGGTCAAACCGGTTGGTGAGGCCGTCGCTGAGGCTGACGTTGTGATGATTCTTCTGCCTGACCAGTACCAGGCAGCCGTCTACAAGAAGGACGTTGAGCCGAACCTGAAGCCGGGCGCCGCGCTGGCCTTCGCCCACGGCTTCAACATCCACT
>ENA-OPVY01000228-OPVY01000228.1-human-gut-metagenome-genome-assembly--contig:-NODE-228-length-51485-cov-8.423819_pt1 | contig 51485 bp, 54 predicted proteins | sample MGYA00241503_ERZ501998 | MGnify/ENA primary metagenome ERZ501998 (study PRJEB25962, sample SAMEA2042107) | human gut metagenome | biome: human gut; feature: human-associated habitat; material: faeces... | reverse complement strand
CGTCGCAAGCGACCGCCGCAGGCGCAAGAATGTGCCGAGCACATTCTTTGTTCTAAAATAGAAAGGAATTTATTTCTTTTTATCTTTTTTCTTGTCTTTGTCTTTCTTCTTTCCGGAAGATTTCTCGTTGTCCTTATTCTTCTCGCTATCCTTCGCTTTTGCAGAGAATTTCTTATCTGCTTCAGCTTCCGGCTGATATCCGTTGATATCATATTTCTTCTCATATTCCTCAAAGGCTGTAAGATAAGTTTCATCCTTCAGCTTGCGGACACTCTTTGTATATTCATGAATATCAAAGTTAGAAGAATCAAGCTCGAGAATCGCTACAGCAACGTTAGAACAGTGCGCTGCGATACGCTCGTAGTTTGTAAGCAGGTCATTAAAAGCAAATCCGGTATTCAGATCACACTGACCATTTCTAAGTCTCTTAATGTGACGAAGTTTCAGATCATTACAGAGAATACCAATCAGTTCGCGCAGAGGTTCAACCTTTGCAGCAGTCTCAAGATCTTCATCTACAAAAGAATTTACTGTAAGATCAACAATCTCAACCAATGCCTTCTCAAGCACATTCAGCTCATAAGTAGCAGATTCAGAGAATGTGCGGGACTTTTCATGAAGTTCCTGGGCAACTCTGGAAATGTTGACTGCGTGGTCACCAAGTCGCTCGAAATCACTGATCGTATGAAGAAACTTGGAGGTCTGTTTCGCCTGCTCAGGTGTCATATCATGCATACTTAACTGCATCAGATAAGTACCAAGTTTATCCTCGTACTTGTCGATCATGTTTTCCTTTTCCTGGATCTTATTGAACTTGCTGTCGCTAAAGTCTGTCAGAAGTTCGAAAGCGCGCATGAGATTCTTGCGGGCATTCTTCGCCATACCGTTAACAGCCATCTGGCTCTGACTGATCGCCAGCGGCGGGTAATCCAGAAAACGTTCCTCAAGCAGATCAAAATCAGCCTGCTCTTCGTTGTCTTCGTCTGTATCCTTGATCAGGAAGAAGACAAGCTTCTCAATCTTGCTGATAAATGGGGCAAGGATCAGGATCGTAGCGATACGGAATACCGAGTTCAATAAAGCAATGTTGACAGGACTCATGACCATGTCCATAAATGTAAAGTGGACAGCGGCATTTACTGAGTAAAATACGATAGACCAAAAGATCATTCCGAATAAGTCATTCAGCAGGTAAATAAGTGCTGTACGCTTTCCGTTCTTGTTCGTACCGATAGAAGAAAGCAGTACAGGACAGGCAGCTCCGACACCGATACCCATTGTAATAGGCAGTGCGGCAGCAAATGTAATAGAGCCTGTGATTGATAATGCCTGAAGGATACCGACAGAAGCAGATGCACTCTGAAGCACTGCAGTAAATGCGATACCAACAAGGATACCCATAAATGGATTCTTAAACATTGTCAGAAGACTGACAAAATGTGGGTTCTCTTTCAGAGGTGAAACTGCACCACTCATTGTCTGCATTCCAAACATCAGGATCGCAAAACCAAGCATAATGTCACCGATATCGGAATAAGGTTTCTTCTTTACGAATGTACGGAAGATGATACCGATGATCGCAACGATCGCAGAGATTGTTGCGGTGGACAGAAGCTGCGCAATGCCACTGGAGCCATCAATGTAAGAAAGACATAAAATCCAGCCTGTGATACTTGTTCCAATGTTGGCACCCATAATGATTCCGATTGCCTGAGCAACTTTCATCATACCGGAGTTTACGAATCCTACGACCATAACAGTTGTAGCTGATGATGACTGAATGATCGCTGTTACGACTGTACCCAGCAGCAATCCTTTGATTGGGGAGTTTGTGAGCTTGTATAAGATAAGTTCCAGTTTGTTACCGGCAACCTTCTTAAGACTGTCTCCCATGAGTGCCATTCCGTACAGGAAGAGGGCAACTCCGCTGAGCAAGGACAAAACCATTGTAATTCCCATTTTCTTTTTTCCTTTTTCTTAAGTTATTAAGTTGACATGTTACGTCTTGCAAAAAATTACGTACATGGCTATTATAAAACACTTTACCTGGAGTTTACAATTATTTTCTTTAAACTTTACAGAAAAATATTGATTGCAAATTACAGAAAAATTGTAAGGATAAACAAAATATTAATCTTAAGCAAAAAAGTCCTTGACTTGTCCATGGATAATTTCCATCAAATGAGTTCTCGCTTCCACGCTCGCCCAGGCAATGTGTGGTGTGATCAGCAGGTGTTTACTGTCTTTGATCTTGAGCAATGGATTATCTGCGGACATTGGTTCCTCACAAAGGACATCTAATCCTGCTGCGGCAATCTGATTTCTGACCAGTGCATTATATAATGCCTGCTCATCGACGATCGGTCCTCTCCCGAGATTCAGGAAAATACAGGAAGATTTCATTTTTTCAAACGCTTTGCTGTTGATCAGTCCTTCTGTATGCTCGTTGAGTGGAGCGTGGACGGAAATAATATCAGACTGCGTAAGCAATGTCTCAAAGTCAACCTGTTCATAACCTTCCTGCGCCGGAGCACCGGAGGCGGAGTAGTAAATGACTTTCGCTCCAAATGCACGTGCAATCTCAGCAACACGTCTGCCAATCGCTCCAAGTCCGATGATCCCCCAGGTTTTTCCATGGATTTCTGTGAAATGTTCTGCAAAATGAGTGAAAGAGACATCATTTACATAGCGCTCTTCTTTCACATAATCATCATAATAGCGCAGCTTTTCTAATAGAAAGAGAAGCATTGCAAATGTGTGTTGCGCGACAGTCTCTGTAGAGTAGCCGGCAACATTTCTCCAGGCAATTCCTTTTGAATCAAGATATTCCTTATCCAGGTTGTTCGTGCCTGTGGCTGTGACACAGACGAGCTTCAGATTCTTTGCAGTTCCAATAGTCTGCTCATTGACCGGAACTTTATTTAATATGATCACATCGGCATCCGTGACACGCGCCGGGACTTCTTCAGGTGAAGAAAAGCTGTACTTTACAACTTCACCGAGTTCATCATATGCAGAAAGATCAATATCCTCTCCAATTGTTTTGACATCTAAAAATACAATTTTCATTTAAAATCTCCTTGTTTCATAATCAGTATTAATTATTTTATCGTAACTGTTCAGAGCCAACCTCCAAAATGCTACGCATTTCGTCGGTGTGGCGTATCCGCCAAATAAAATTTCAAAAACAGTCTTAAAAATGCAAGCATTTTACACCTGTTTTATGAAATTTTGCTTGGCTCTGAACAGTTACATTTTATCATAAAAAGAACATAATTTCCTATATTTTACCACATACTAATTAAAATGATGTAAGTGCATAGCAATGGAGCAATCCGGTTACATCAGTGAGTGGAAAAATTTACTTTTGACACTCACATCATTAAGATATAATTATGGAGGAAATGTGCCATGAAAGCCACAGGGATAGTCCGGAGGATAGATGATCTTGGAAGAATCGTAATCCCGAAAGAAATAAGAAGGACATTGCGGATCCGTGAAGGTGATCCACTGGAAATTTTTACAGACAGAGAAGGAAAGGTGATTTTAAAGAAATATTCTCCAATCGGTGAGCTAGGATCACTGGCAGGGATTTATGCAGATAGTCTTTCAAAGACACTTGGCTGTACGGTCTGTATCACTGACACGGATCAGGTGATCGCGGCAGCAGGAAACGGGAAGAAAGAACTTCAGGAAATGCTGTTGAGTGCAGAGCTGGCAGAAGTGTTTCAAGAAAGAAAGACCGTGTTGAAAAAGAGCGGTGACGCTGAGTTTGTAGCAATTACAAAAGACAGGAGTGAATACAGCGAGGAAATAATCAGTGTGATTCTCAGTGAAGGTGATATTGCAGGTGGAGTGATCTTTCTGCAGAAAAATGAGAAAAAGCATTTCGGAGAGATGGAAAAGAAGTTTGCGGCAGGCGCAGCAGATCTGCTTGGGAGGCAGTTAAGTTAAAAGTGTCATATTTTTCCGGGAGGATGCATAGAATAGTATCAGTGGAAAACCGGACATGCATCGAAAGGAAAAGAAAATGAGAGAAAATCATGGGAAAAAAGGGATAATATACGCAGAAAATTTAGTGAAGGCATTACTTTGCGCCTATCTGGTCACAGGAATGTTTCTGTTAATTCTTGCACTTCTCCTTTATAAAGCAGGATTGAGTGAAGAAAATGTAAATCTGGGAATTATTCTCATTTATGTAATAGGAACTTTTTCCGGTGGTTTTGTGATGGGAAAACTGGAAGGCCAAAAGAAGTTCCTCTGGGGGCTTGGAACCGGTGTGGTTTATTTTGTTCTATTACTGATCATCTCATTTGGAATGTACCGTGAGGTTTCGTCAGGGACAGGCGATTTGTTTCTGACATTTGTACTTTGTACCGGAGGCGGAATGCTCGGAGGGATGGTCTCATGAAGAAAAACCAGCCGGATGTGTGAAAAAATACTTTAAAAACCTGGCTGTGTGTGCTATAATAGCGAAAGCAATATGTGCGAAGTTAGGAGGAGTAAAAATGAAACACATTAAAACACTGAATACACAGACACTGAACAACACAGTTAAAAAAGGTGGATGCGGAGAGTGCCAGACATCTTGCCAGTCTGCATGTAAGACATCCTGTACAGTAGGAAACCAGACTTGCGAAAACGCAAAATAAGAAAACCTGAAAGTGAAGATAATGTTGCTGCAGAGTTGCTTTGAGCGGTGATACTGCCTGCAATTATGTGAAAAACAGCAACAGGATTACAGGTGAGGCAGCGGTGCAAATCGCTGCCTTAAGCATGTTTTAGACGTATCTGCTTAGAGCTGCATTGTGAAAATGCCGGGCCTTGAACAGTTACAAATAGATTTACAAATACATATAGAAAGCGAGGTATCCACGTGATACATCAGTACCAGAACAATGGATATAATATCGTCCTCGACGTGAACAGCGGAGCTGTACATGTTGTGGATCAGGAAGCGTATGATGTCATCGAAGTGCTTAATCGCATGAATGAAGATCATACAGTGGAGACATTGAAATCTCCGGAAACAGCAGAAGCATTGAAAAAAGAGCTTGGAGAGAAATATTCTGAGAAAGATCTGCTGGATATTTTAGAGGCAGTAACAGAACTGACGGAACAGGGACGTCTGTTTACAAAAGACATTTATGAGGGCTTTATCGACGTTGTAAAGCAGCGTAAGACAGTTGTTAAGGCTTTATGTCTTCATATTGCACATGACTGTAACCTTGCCTGTAAGTACTGCTTTGCGGAAGAGGGAGAATATCACGGCCGCAGGGCTTTGATGTCTTACGAGGTTGGTAAGAAAGCACTTGATTTCCTGATCGCGAATTCAGGAACAAGAAGAAACCTTGAAGTTGACTTCTTCGGTGGTGAGCCGCTGATGAACTGGCAGGTTGTCAAAGACCTGGTTGCTTACGGAAGAGAGCAGGAGAAACTTCATGACAAGCATTTCCGTTTCACACTTACAACAAACGGAGTTCTTTTGAACGATGAAGTTCAGGAGTTCGTGAACAAAGAGATGGACAACGTTGTCATCAGTCTTGACGGAAGAAAAGAAGTGAATGACCAGATGCGCCCGTTCCGTAACGGAAAAGGAAGCTATGATCTGATCGTTCCGAAGTTCCAGAAGCTGGCAGAGAGCCGTAATCAGGAGAAGTACTACATTAGAGGTACATTTACAAGAAATAACCTGGATTTTTCCAAGGATGTAGAACACTTCGCAGATCTTGGATTCAAGCAGATGTCAATCGAGCCTGTAGTAGGTGATGACACAGAACCATATGCAATCCAGAAAGAAGATCTTCCACAGATCTTTGAAGAATATGATAAACTCGCAAAATTCCTGATCGAGCGCGAGAAGAGCGGAAGAGGATTCAATTTCTTCCACTTTATGATCGATCTCGAAGGAGGACCGTGTGTGTCCAAGCGTCTGTCCGGCTGTGGTTCAGGTACAGAGTATCTGGCAGTGACACCGTGGGGAGATTTCTACCCATGTCATCAGTTTGTAGGACAGGAAGAATTCCTCATGGGAAATGTCGATGAGGGAATTACAAAACCGGAGATTGCGGAAGAATTCCGTGGATGCAGCGTATATTCCAAGGAAAGCTGCAGAACCTGCTTTGCCAGATTCTACTGCAGTGGTGGCTGTATGGCGAATTCTTACAAGTTCCACAATACAATCCATGATACTTACGAAGTGAGCTGTGAGATGGAGAGAAAACGTGTGGAATGTGCGATCATGATAAAGGCTGCCCTGGCGGATGAAGAACAATAAAGTTAGAGAGCAGCAGTCAAGAAAGGAAAGAAAGAGATGAAGAAAGGTAAGAGTATTCTCAGCCTCATTCTCGTAATCGCAGTTACAGCACTCTTCGGTATGACCTGTGTGCTTGGACTTGATTTAAAGGGAATGGGAGCTGCGAAGAACATCAATCTCGGTCTTGACCTGGAAGGCGGAGTCAGCATTACATATCAGGTAAAAGGTGACAAGCCATCTCAGGCAGACATGGATGACACCGTGTACAAGCTTCAGAAACGTGTGGAGCAGTACAGCACAGAGGCACAGGCTTATCAGGTTGGAGACAACCGTATCAGTATCGAGATTCCGGGTGTGAGCGACGCAAACAAGATCCTGGAAGAACTTGGACAGCCGGGTTCACTGTACTTTATCAAGCATAAAGACAGTGAGGGAAATGAAAACTATTCCCTGACAGCTTCCGGATATACACTGAATAAGTCAATCGACGAACTGAAAGATACAGACTCCATCGTACTGACAGGTACAGAAGTAAAGACAGCTTCAGCCGGAGTGCTCAACGACTCAACAACAGGAAATAAAAAGTATGGTGTTGATCTTGAGTTGACAGATGAGGGTGCAGAGAAGTTCAAGACAGCAACAGAAGAAGCTTATAACAACAATAATGATACAATTGCCATTTACTACGACGGAGCACTGATTAGTGTGCCAAAGGTAAATGCAGTGATCGAGAATGGAAAAGCTCAGATTTCAGGAAACATGGATTATGAAGAGGCTGATAACATCGCTTCTACAATCCGTATCGGTGGACTGAATCTGGAACTTGAAGAGCTTAGTTCAGAAGTAGTAGGAGCACAGCTTGGACAGGACGCTCTGAAAGGAAGTCTGATCGCAGGTATCATCGGTCTGGCAATCGTATGTGTATTCATGTGCTGGGTATACCTCCTTCCGGGACTTGCATCCAGCCTTGCACTGATTCTTTACACAGAACTGATCTTAATCCTTTTAAATGCATTTGATATCACACTGACACTTCCAGGTATCGCAGGTATCATCCTTGGTATCGGTATGGCGGTAGATGCGAACGTTATCATCTTCGCCCGTGTGAAAGAAGAGCTGACAGCAGGAAAGAGCGTACACGCTTCACTGAAATCAGGATTCCAGAAAGCGATGTCCGCAATCGTTGACGGCAATATCACAACATTGATCGCAGCAGGCGTGCTGTGGCTTCGCGGAAGTGGTACTGTCAAGGGATTCGCCCAGACACTTGCACTGGGTATCGTCGTATCCATGTTTACAGCACTCGTGATCACAAGACTGATTATCTTTGCATTCTATGGAGCAGGCATCCGCAATGAGAAAGTATACGGAAGACATCTGAAAGAACGTAAACCGGTTGATTTCCTTGGAAAGAAAAAGATTTTCTTCATTGTTTCCATCATCCTTTGCCTGGCCGGACCGGTCATGATGGGCGTGAACCATGCAAGAGGAATCGGTGCGATGAACTACAGCCTTGATTTTGTAGGCGGTACTTCAACAAATGTAACATTTGATAAAGAATATACTCTCGAAGAGATCGACAGCCAGATGATCCCAAGCCTGGAAGAGATCACAGGAGATAAGAATATTCAGGTTCAGACAGTAAAAGACAGCAATCAGGTAGTCTTCAAGACACAGACACTTGATCTTGAGAAACGTGAAGCACTTGCTTCTTATCTGAATGAGAACTACGGGGTAGAGGCATCCGACATTGCAACAGAAAATATCAGCTCAACAGTAAGTTCCGAGATGAGAAGAGACGCTGTTATAGCTGTGATCATTGCTACAATCTGTATGCTGCTTTACATCTGGTTCCGTTTCAAAGATATCCGTTTCGCAACAAGTGCTGTTGTCGCACTGATGCATGACGTACTTGTAGTTCTTGGATTCTATGTAATCGCAAGAGTATCTGTCGGAAATACATTTATCGCATGTATGCTGACAATTGTCGGATATTCTATCAACGGTACGATCGTTATCTTTGACCGTATCCGTGAGGCGCTGGCAACAAAGAGCCGTACAGAAGATCTGAAGGATCTTGTAAACCGCTGTATTACTCAGACACTGACAAGAACGATCTATACAAACTTTACAACATTTGTCATGGTCGTTGCTCTGTATATCCTTGGTGTAAGCTCCATTAAGGAATTCGCTGCACCTCTGATGGTAGGTATCATCTGCGGTGGATATACATCCGTATGTATCACAGGTGCACTGTGGTATGTGATGAAGACAAGACTTGGTGAGGAAGCGAAGGCTGCGAGAGCAGCTTCCGGCACAAAGACAGTTTCTGTAAAAGCAGCAGACAAGAAAGAAGGAACTAATTCCACAGAGAGTAACGCAGCAGATACATCTGCAGACGACAGCTCCAAGAAGAAAAAAGGAAAGAAGACTTCTTTCAAGAACAAAAAGAGCAAAAAACGCTAAGAAATAAATAGCAGCCTGGAAATAGAATCTGCCGTATCGAAAATGAAAAATGATTTTCGATACGGCAGATTTTTGTTATAATAAGAAAAGATATGATGCTGACAGACTGGGAGGGTATTTGGATGGAGAAATGGTTCGTCGCAATGAAAAAGGCGGATTTTAATGGAATAGCAGAGAAATATCAGATCTCCCCGATCATTGCACGACTGATGAGAAACCGTGATGTGATCGGAGATGAAGCAATTGATTTTTATCTGAATGGAACAGTGGAGGATCTGTATGACGGTTTACTGATGAAAGATATGGATCGTGCAGTAGATATTCTTAAGGAGAAAATAGAAGAAGGAAAGAAAATCCGTGTGATCGGTGATTATGATATTGATGGAGTCAATGCAACGTATATTTTGCAACAGGGGCTTGCAGGACTTGGGGCAGATGTCGATACGGATATTCCAGACCGGATCAAAGACGGATATGGATTGAATCAGATGCTGATCGACCGTGCACTGGAGGATGATGTAGACACGATCATCACCTGTGATAATGGAATTGCGGCAATGAACGAGATCGCTTACGGAAAAGAAAATGGGATGACGATCGTTGTGACAGATCACCATGAAATTCCGTATCTGGAAGAAAATGGGGAGAAAAAATATCTCCTGCCACCGGCGGATGCAGTGGTCGATCCGCACAGAGCAGATTGTGAGTATCCATTTAAAGGGCTGTGCGGCGCAGCTGTAGCGTATAAGCTGGTTGAGGTTTTGTACAGAGTGTCTGGAAAGTCAGAGCAGGAGGTAGAGCATCTGCAGGAAAGCCTGATGGAAAATGTTGCGATTGCCACGATCGGTGATGTGATGGATCTGGTTGGAGAGAATCGTGTCTTTGTGAAAAAGGGACTTGAGCTTCTGAAGACAACGAAGAATGAAGGGCTTCACGCATTGATGCAATGTACAGGGGTAGATACAGCGAACCTGAATACTTATCATATCGGATTTGTGATCGGACCGTGCATCAATGCCGGCGGAAGACTGGATACAGCCAAGCGTGCACTGGAACTCCTTAATGCATCGAACCGGAGAGAGGCAGTGACACTGGCAGCAGATCTGAAAGAATTAAATGACAGCCGGAAAGAAATGACCGAAGAAGGTGTAGAAGAAGCTGTCCGGCAGATTGAATCAAGTTCCTGGAAGGATGACCAGGTGCTGGTCGTGTATCTTCCAGAGTGTCACGAAAGTATCGCCGGAATTATTGCGGGGAGGATCAAGGAACGTTATTATCGTCCGACCTTTGTACTGACAAAGGGAGAGACAGGGGTGAAAGGTTCCGGACGGTCGATCGAAGCCTATGATATGTTTGCGGAAATGAGCCGCTGCAGGGAATTATTTACGAAGTTCGGAGGACATAAGCTGGCAGCAGGACTTTCTTTAGAAGAGGAAAAGGTCGAAGTTTTCCGGAAACGGATCAATGAACTGGCGGATCTGACAGAAGAGGATCTGCAGATGAAGGTGTCGATTGATATGCGGCTTCCATTTCCATATATTAATGAAGAGCTGATCCATGAGCTTAAGATATTGGAGCCTTTTGGAAAAGGCAATGGGAAACCGTTATTTGCAGAAAGTAAACTGCGTGTGATCCAGCCAAGAATCTTCGGAAAGAACCGGAATGTGCTGAAATGCAGACTGGAGGACCAGCAGGGAAATCAGATGGAAGCGGTTTATTTCGGAGAAGTGGAAGACTGTCTGCGGCAGATGGAAAAGAAGCAGATCATGTCTTTTACATACTATCCATCCATCAATGAGTACATGGGACGAAGAACAATTCAGCTTACAATTGTCAATTATCAGTAGATAATATCGAAAAAACCGTACAAATTGCTTAAAATGAAGAAGAATGGGAAGTTCTTATTTGAAAAAGGGAAAAATAGTGATATACTAAATCATATTAATTGTTCAGAACTAAGGCGTTTTGTGTCTAAAATTGTCGGATATGCCATACTGACGAAATACGAAGCATTTTGGAAGTTGGATCTGAACAGAACACAGGATGAATGAAGGGGGAAGATGATATGGCAGGCACTCGGGAATATGAAGATCTGAATAAAAATCTGGAAATAGTGGACGGGCATGCAGTAAAAGCACCAGAGGATTATCAGGATCCGGAGGAGTTATATCAGGCCTTAATAGCTCGTGTGCGTAAGTATCATCCTTCTGCAGATATTACGATGATCGAGAAGGCCTATCAGATAGGCAAAGAAGCGCATAAGAATCAGTTCCGTAAATCCGGAGAGCCTTATATCATCCATCCACTCTGGGTGGCAATCATACTTGCAGATCTCGAGATGGACAAAGAAACGATCGTGGCTGGAATGCTTCATGACGTGGTAGAAGATACGACAATGACACTCGATGAGATCTCAGCAGAGTTTGGTGAAGAGGTGGCACTTCTTGTAGACGGCGTTACCAAGCTGGGACAGTTGAACTATTCCAAGGACAAGCTGGAGGCCCAGGCAGAGAACTTAAGAAAGATGTTCCTTGCGATGGCGAAAGATATCCGTGTCATCATTGTAAAACTCGCAGACCGTCTGCATAATATGCGTACAATGGAGTTTATGACACCGGCCAAGCAGAAAGAGAAATCAAGAGAGACGATGGATATCTATGCTCCGATCGCCCAGCGTCTCGGTATTTCAAAGATCAAGACAGAACTCGATGACCTTTCTTTGAAATATTATCAGCCGGAAGTTTATAATCAGCTGGTGCATGATCTGAATGCACGTAAGACGGAACGTGAAGAATTTGTGCAACAGATCGTTGCTGAAGTATCAAAGCATATGAAGAATGCTGATATTGAAGCGAAAGTATACGGACGTGTAAAACATTTCTTCAGTATTTATAAGAAGATGGTGAATCAGAACAAGACACTTGATCAGGTGTATGACCTGTTCGCTGTCCGCATTATCGTAGATTCAGTGAAAGACTGTTACGCAGCACTTGGTGTGATCCATGAGATGTATACGCCGATTCCGGGACGTTTCAAGGATTATATTGCTATGCCGAAGGCGAATATGTACCAGTCTCTGCATACAACGCTGATCGGACCTTCCGGACAGCCGTTCGAGATCCAGATCCGTACAGAAGAGATGCATAAGACAGCGGAATATGGTATCGCAGCACACTGGAAATATAAAGAGACAGGCGGAAGCAACACGAAAGGACTGAACACACAGGAAGAGAAGCTGAACTGGCTGCGTCAGATCCTGGAATGGCAGAGAGACATGTCTGATAACCGTGAGTTCTTAAGCCTGCTGAAAGGTGACCTGGATCTGTTCCAGGAAGATGTATACTGCTTCACACCGAACGGGGATGTGAAGAACCTTCCGAATGGCTCCACACCGGTTGACTTCGCCTATGCGATCCACAGTGCAGTCGGCAATAAGATGGTTGGCGCCAGAGTGAATGGCAAGCTTGTGAACATTGATTATAAGATTCAGAACGGAGACCGAATCGAGATCCTTACATCTCAGAATTCCAAGGGACCGAGCCGTGACTGGCTGAATATCGTCAAGAGCACACAGGCAAAGAGCAAGATTAATTCATGGTTTAAGAAGGAATACAAAGAAGATAATATTATCCGCGGAAAGGATCTGATCAGTGCCTACTGTAAGAGCAAGGGGATTAATCTGCCGGATATCATCAAGCCGAAGTATCAGCAGATCGTTCAGAAGAAGTACGGATTCCGTGACTGGGATGCAGTACTTGCGGCAATCGGACACGGCGGACTCAAAGAGGGTCAGGTTGTGAACCGCCTGCTGGAAGAGTACGAGAAAGAGCATAAGAAAGAGATCACGGATGAGAATATTTTGGAGAAGATCTCAGAAGCGAATAAACAGAGAGTACACATTGCCAAATCAAAGAGCGGAATCGTAGTTAAGGGAATCAATGATATGGCAGTACGCTTCTCAAAGTGCTGTAATCCGGTGCCGGGAGATGAGATTGTCGGTTTTGTAACAAGAGGGCGCGGAATGTCGATCCACAGAACAGATTGTATCAATATCATCAATCTTTCTGATGTGGAGAGATCCCGTCTGATCACAGCAGAATGGGAGGATAATGATCTCGAAGAAGGCGGTCAGTATCTTGCAGAACTGAAGATATTTGCAGACGACAGAAGAGGACTTCTGCTGGATGTATCAAAGGTATTTACCGAAGAGAAGATTGATGTGAAGTCCATGAATACCCGGACAAGCAAGAAGGGTACGGCGACAATGGAGATGGGATTTGTTGTACACGGAAGAGAAGAATTGAACCGTGTGATCGGAAAGCTCAGACAGATTGAAAATGTAATTGATATTGAGAGAACAACAGGCTGATGGAGGAAAACGAATGAAGGTTGAAAGTATTGTACTGGGGTCAATTGGAACGAATTGCTATATTGTAACCAATGAAGAGACGAAGGAATGTTTTGCAGTGGATATGGCAGAATGTCCGCAGGAATATGTCAATTATATCAAGAACAATGGATTGGAAATGAAAGCATTGTTTCTGACACATGGGCATTTCGACCACATCATGGGAATTGATGATTTCCTCAAAGCCTTTCCTGTGCCGGTTTACGCAGGCGAAGATGAACTTCCGGTGATCGAGGATGACCGCCTGAATGTTTCTTGTATGTACGGACCGAAATACGCATTCCACGGAGCACAGCCTGTAAGAGACGGTCAGGTGATCGAATGCGCAGGAATTGAAGTTGATGTACTTCATACACCGGGACATACCGTAGGAGGATGCTGCTATTACCTTCCAAAAGAACATAGATTGTTCAGTGGAGATACGCTGTTCTGTGCTTCCATCGGAAGAACAGACCTACCGACAGGAAGCAGCAGCCAGCTGGTCCGCTCTGTACAGGAGAAGATCATGACACTTCCGGATGATACAAAGATCTATCCGGGACATATGGAAGAGACATCAGTTCAGTTTGAGAAGGAGCATAATCCATTCATATGATAAAGATAGAAAGTAAGAAGAACAAATTTACTTATAACGTATACCATGTCACGAAAGCATTTTATCCAAAAGAGGATATCGTGCAGACAGTAGATGAGAAGCAAGAACCACTGGTGAAGATACATTTGCCGGAAGGGACTTGCTTTTCCCTTGCACCGGAAGAATGCGTGCAGACAGAAGATGTGCAGGAAGAGAAACGCGATGTAACGAAGAAAGTCTATCAGTTTCTCTCAAAGCAGACGGGACAGAAACTTGCCTGGGGAATGCTGACAGGAGTCCGTCCGACGAAGCTTGTAATGCAGAAAATCGAGCAGGGAATGACAAAAGAAGAAATCTTTGGATTTTTAAAAGAACAATATTGTGTTGGTGATAAAAAAGCACAGATTGCGTATGAGATTGCCTGCCGTGAAAAGGCACTTCTTGATCAGTTGGACTGTAAAAATGGCTATAGCCTGTATGCAGGAATTCCATTCTGTCCAAGCATCTGCTCCTACTGCTCATTCAGCTCTTCACCAATCGCTGAGTGGAAAGATCAGGTCGATCGTTACCTTGACGCAATGATCAAAGAATTGAAGGCTACGGCAAAGCTGATGCAGGGAAAGACGCTGGATACCGTATACATCGGTGGAGGAACACCGACAACACTCGAGGCAGATCAGCTTGACCGTTTGCTTGGAACGATCCGGGAGAATTTTGACCTGGAGCATGTGCTTGAGTTTACAGTTGAAGCTGGAAGACCGGATAGTATCACACGAGAAAAACTCGAAGTGATCCGCAAATATCCTGTAACCCGCATTTCCGTCAACCCACAGACAATGCAGCAGAAGACACTGGATCTTGTCGGAAGAAAACATACGGTAGAAGATGTAGAACAAATCTTCCACCTCGCACGTGAGCTTGGATTCGATAATATTAATATGGATCTGATCGCCGGACTTCCGGGAGAAGATGCGGCAGATATGCAGGATACACTTGAGAAGATTGAGAAGCTTCATCCGGACAGCCTGACAGTACATGCACTCGCAATCAAACGTGCGGCGAAGTTCGGTCAAGAAGGAAGAACGATGGATCCGGGGACTGAGATCACACAGATGGTCGAGGCGGCAGCAGCGTCAGCAGAACGCATGGGGCTTGTGCCATATTACTTGTATCGCCAGAAGAACATTGCCGGAAACTTCGAGAATGTTGGATATGCAGAGCAGGACAAGGCTGGGGTGTATAACATTTTGATCATGGAAGAACGCCAGACAATTATTGCCTGCGGTGCCGGCTCTACGACAAAGCTTGTTTTGCCGGAGAAGATCAAGACAAGCAGTGGCAAAGAAACAAATCTGATCCGTGTAGAAAATGTGAAGAATATTACAGAGTATATTGACCGTATTGATGAGATGATAGAGCGGAAAGAAGCGCTTTTTGAGAAAGATTAAAAGTGAAAATATAGCTGAAAAAAGTAAAGAAAGGACGGTTCCACCGGGAGGTGGGCCGTCCTTTCTTTGTATTCTACTTGCTGAACAGGAAATGTTCTTTTCAGATATATTTTCCTTTCAGAACAAAGTTCGTAGAGTACATTACTCTACGAAATACGCTTTTTCTTTAAATTGTTTCAAATCTTAGTATAATTATCATGTATAGTTTACTCTTTTCAAATATTTCTGTCAATGTATATACGTTCATTTTATATATTTGTACAATCTCTTAGCAAAAAAAGTCGAAAAATAGACGCTTTAGTCATTTTAATCTCCTTTTTTTGAATGGTTTTTATCTATTCGCCGTCAAAATTATGGTCAATTGTCAGTCAATTTACGAGCTACCAGATCTGAAAATCAAAATATTTATTTCATTTTATCTAATCCATTCCGTACCTTTACGGACACGTGTATTTAAAAATTAATCACGATAATAAATTTTACAGCATTTATTTACAGTCAAAATTATGGTCAACGTTCTGACACCCCTTGATTTATAAGGCTTTTTCAAAAAGTTCGTAGAGTAATGTACTCTACGAACTTTTTTGAAAAGGATGAAGATCTATGGGGAGAAAAGCAAAAGATTTGTCAGGGCAGAAGTTCGGTATGCTGACAGCCCAGTATGCGACAGAGAAAAGAGATAAACGAGGTTCTGTTTATTGGCATTGTGTCTGCGATTGTGGAAATGAAGTTGATGTAACGGCAGCAGGTCTTGTGCATGGGAATTATCAGAGCTGCGGTTGTTTACAGAAGAAAAATCGTCATGAAATTGCACAGAGAAGACATCTTGTAGACGGAACATGTGTTGAAGTACTAGAAAAGAGAAAAAGCAGAAAAGACAACATGAGTGGTTTCAGGGGCGTTTTCCAGTTGAAGAATTGTAATCGGTATCGTGTAGATATCGGGTTCAAGGGAAAGCGCTATTATGTTGGCCTTTTTGACAATTATGACGAAGCGGTGCAGGCAAGACTTGCGGCGGAGAACCTGATCCACAATGGTTTCATTCAGAAATGGAAGGAATGGAATGAGAAAGAGAAGGAAGATCCGAAGTGGGGGGAAGAGCATCCGCTTGTTTTTGATGTGAAGAAAGAGGATGGAGAGATTACAGTACGAGTCTAGAATATTTGTTTATGATTAAGACTAAAGAAGGAGATAGGCTGAATGAAGGTTGTGTTAATGGCAGGTGGGAAAGGAACAAGAATTTCCGAATTATTTCCCAATATACCAAAACCGTTAATTCCTATAGAAGGTGTACCGGTACTAGAAAGAGAAATAATATCTCTTAGAGATCAAGGGTTTAAAGATATTATTTTAACAATCGGATATATGGCTGATAAAATTAAAAATTATTTTGGTGATGGTTCAAAATGGGGAGTTAATATTTCTTATTTCGTAGAAGAAAAGCCGCTTGGTAATGCAGGAGCTCTTTTCTTTTTGAATATTGAAGATGATTTTCTTCTTTTAAATGCGGATGCAATTTTTGATGTAGATTTCAAAAGAATGGTTAAATATCACAAAGAAAAAGGTGGATTAGTAACGTTGTTTACACATCCTAATTCCCATCCATATGATAGTGGATTAATCATATCGAAAGAGAATGGAGTAGTTGAACGGTGGTTAACAAAGGAGGATACACGTCCTGATATATATAAGAACCGAGTAAATGCGGGACTTCATGTTATTTCACCAAAAGCTTTAAAAAGAAGTGGGATTAATAGAGAAGAAATCGGAAAAGAGGTTAATGGAAAGATAAAAAAAGTTGATCTAGATAGACAAATTCTAAAACCACTTTGTTCAACTGGAAAAATGTTTTGTTATGATTCACCAGAGTATGTAAAGGATATGGGGACACCGGAAAGATACCTTTCAGTATGTGATGATTATAAAAAAGGTGTTGTACAGGCTAAAAATCTGAAAAACAAGCAAAAAGCAATTTTTCTTGATCGCGACGGAACAATTAATAAATATGTTGGTTTTTTGAGAAAACAGGAAGAACTGGAGCTTCTTTCTGATGCGGCAGAGGCGATAAAGCAGATAAATAAGTCAGACTATTTAGCTGTTGTAGTAACAAATCAGCCAGTCATAGCACGTGGTGAAGTTACATGGAATGAATTGGATGAAATTCACAATAAAATGGAAACTCTTCTGGGAAAAGCGGGGGCATATATAGATGGACTTTATTTCTGTCCACATCATCCACATAAGGGATATGAAGGTGAAATACCAGAATTAAAAATTGATTGTGATTGTCGAAAACCGAAGCCAGGAATGTTGTTAAAGGCTGCGGCAGAATTAAATATTGATCTGAATCAGAGTTTTATGATTGGGGACTCTGATTCAGATATTCAGGCTGGTGAAGCAGCTGGATGTAAAGCTATAAAGATAGAAGAAGGCGGTCTGTTAGAGGCTGTGAGGGGAATATTAAATGATAATAACTAAAACACCATTCCGGATGTCATTTTTTGGCGGCGGTACAGATATGGAAGAATATTTCAAGGAAAATGAAGGTGCTGTACTTTCAACAACATTTGATAAATACTGTTACATAAATGTACGACATCTTCCAAGGTTTTTTGATTATTCTACAGAACTTTCTTATTCAAAAACAGAAAGGGTAACGGATGTGAATGATATTCAACATCCAGCAATAAGAGAAGCGATGAAAATGCTTGATATGCATGAAATTCGTCTTACATATGAAGCGGATCTTCCGGCACGATCAGGATTGGGAACAAGTTCTTCCTTTGCTGTAGGGATGTTGAATGCTTTTTATGCACTTAAAGGGAAATATGCAGATAAAAAAAGACTGTCAGATGAGGCAATTTATCTGGAACGAGTATTATGTAAGGAAGTTGGAGGATGGCAAGATCAGATTGCTGCATCATTTGGTGGGTTCAATAGAATTAATTTTAATGCGGATGGATATGAAGTCTTACCAGTGATAATTTCACCTGAAAGAAAAAGACAACTGAATGACAATTTAATGATGTTTTTTACTGGTTTTACAAGATTTTCATCAGATGTCCAAATGGCTAATAATGCAAAAACCTCTGAAAATAAAAAAGAGAGATTGAAAAAGATGTATGAGTTGGTTGATGAGGCAGAAGCTGTGTTGACAAATAAAGAAAGAGATTTAGATGATTTTGGGCGTCTTTTAGATGTTACATGGAGATTGAAAAAGGGTACAGGAGATGCTGTTAGTACAAGTAGTATTGATGAGTTATATGAAAAAGGAATAAAAGCAGGTGCACTTGGTGGGAAACTACTTGGAGCTGGTGGTGGCGGATTCTTAGTATTCTATGTACAACCAGAAAAACAAAAAATGGTAAAGGAAGCAATGAAAGATCTGATGCACATACCATTTAGATTTGAAGATGGCGGAACAAGAGTGATTCATTATAGTCCAGAGGAATATGAAGAAGTAAAATGATTCAGTTGTATTTCTGTGGAAATGTCAGCGAATAGCGTTAATGAAAAAGGAATAAGAGTATGTTAGACAAAAAAATACAAAGGCATTTAGACTTGCTTATTGATAGATATCCACAACTTTTGAATTGTAAAGAGGATATTGAAAAGGCATATTTGATTTTAGAAGAATGTTATGAGAATGATCATAAGCTTTTAATTGCAGGAAATGGGGGATCAGCAGCTGATTCAGAGCATATTGCAGGAGAATTGATGAAAAGATTTAAAATTCAGCGTTCAATTCCTTCAGACTTTGCAAAGAAACTAAAAGAAATTGATCAGACAAGAGGAGCGGATCTTGCTAACAATTTAGAAAGAGGTCTTATGGCGATACCACTTGTTGCACATGAGGCACTTACTACAGCATACATTAATGATGTAGATGGACTGGGAGTGTTTGCTCAACAGCTGTATGGATTTGCACGTTTGGGAGATGTGTTTTTGGGGATTTCAACATCAGGAAACAGCAAAAATATAATGAGTGCTGCTGTTGTCGCAAAGGCCCTTGGAATAAAAGTAGTAGGTCTTACAGGAAAAGACGGGGGAGAACTTGTAAAAATGGCAGATGTTACTATTCGTGTTCCGGAAACAGAAACATACATGATTCAGGAACTGCATTTGCCGGTATATCACTGCTTGTGTTTAATGCTTGAAGATAGATTTTTTGGAGCGTAAAAGATTATGGAAAAACAACCATTGTTAAATACATTTATTAATAATGTTGATATGAACGAGACATTAACAGAGATTGAAGAAATGATATCTAAAGAAAAGAAGAGTTATATTGTTGCAATCAATGTTGATGTTGTTATGAAAATAGAAAATGATCAATATCTCAAGAAAATAGTAGATAGTGCGGATATGGTACTAGTTGATGGAAAACCTCTTGTGTGGATTTCTAAAATGCATGGAAAACCATTAAAAGCAAAGATTTCAGGATCTGATTTGGTTCCACTTTTATGTGAAGTGGCAGCAAAAAAGAATTATTCTATGTTTATTATTGGTGGAAAAGATGGAATTGCTGAACAGGCAAAGAAACGTCTTGAAGAAAAATTGCCGAATATTCGAATTGTTGGAACATATGCACCACCGATGGGATTTGAAGAAGATAAAGCGGAACTTGATAAAATTAATAAAATGATTTCTGATGCAAGGCCTGACTTATTAATTGCTTGTTTTGGATGTCCGAAGCAGGAAAAATGGATATATGAAAACATCAGCAAATATGATGCAAAAGTATCTGTTTGTGCAGGTGCGACAGTAGATTTTCTCGCTGGAAATGTAAAACGTGCTCCACGTTGGATGAGTGAGCATGGTTTGGAATGGTTTTATCGTTTCTTGCAGGAACCTAGAAGAATGTTTAAGAGATATTTTGTAGATGATGTTAAAATTATTAAATTAATAGAGAAATATAAATGAGTCTTTCATAATATCACTAAAATAAATTTTTGGAAATAGTGAATATAATGGTGCACATAAAGGGAGAAAAATGCTGAAAAAAGATAAAAATGTATTATTTATAGTTCGAACGATGAGCTTGGGTGGTACAGAAAATGTCGTGTTACAGTTGTGTGAGATTCTGTCAGATGAAGTGAACAAAATTGTAGTTTGTTCATCAGGAGGAGTTCACGAAGAGATATTAAAGAAAATGGGGATTAAACATTATACAGTCCCAGATATAGCCAGTAAAAATCTAAGAGATATGGCTCGAATTTTCTCAACTATAAAAAGAATAATCAAAGACGAGAATATTACAATAATTCATTCGCATCATAGAATGGCAGCATTATATGCAGAGTTAGTTTCAAAAGATTCTATAATAAAAATTGCAAATGCGCACAACACATTTAATGATAAAAAAAAGTTGACTCAAATTGCATATAAACACACACAATTGATTGCTGTAGGTGAGATGGTTAAGAAAAATCTTGTGAATTATTTCAAGATCCCGGAACAGCAGGTTGTGGTAATCCATAATGCAATTAAACCTTTTGAAGGTGAATATCAGAAGATAGAGCTTTTGGAACAGGAGCGTGCAAACGGTAATATTCTTATTGGAAATGTTGGACGCTTATCAGAGCAAAAAGGGATGGAATATTTTATCGATGCAGCTGAGATAACGATAAAAAAGCATTCCAATGTCCGCTTTTTTATTGTTGGTGATGGTGAATTAAAAGATGAGCTTATTAATAGAGTAAAAGAGAAACATCTTGAGAATTTAATTCAGTTTTTGGGGTATAGATCAGATATACAAAATACAATGAAGCAATTTGATTTTGTCGTGTTAAGTTCGCTGTGGGAAGGGTTACCTTTGACACCAATAGAAGCTTTTTCAGTTGGAAAAACAGTGATTGGAACAAGTGTTGATGGTACTCCTGAAATAATTGAAGATAAAGAAAATGGATTGCTGGTAAATGCAAAAGATGTTCGTCAATTATCAGATGCAATGAATATACTGATTGAAGATGAGAATTTGAGAAAAGAACTTGAAGTAAATGCTAAGAAGTGTTATATGGAGGAGTTCTCTTTTGATAAATTAGCAAAAGAATACAGAGATTATTACGGAAGGTTATAGTTTAATGAAAGAACATACAAAAAGTCTTGGAAATGACATGCCTAAAATAGTTAAATGCGTTTATTATGCAATAACATTGTTTGGAAATGTTGTCATTAATAAAATTCCAAGTCGTCATATAAGAAAATGGTTCTATCAGCTTATGGGAGCTGAAAATGGAAAAAATACATTTCCATCTAGAAGAGTCGAGGTTTTATTACCAAAGGGGCTTAAGCTTGCAGATGGTGTTGCAGTAGGATGGTTTGCCGAATTAGATGCCAGAGGTGGTATCACCATTGATCATGATACAAATATATCTAGTCATGTGAAAATGATAACAGGTAGCCATGATATAGATGATCAAGACTATACAGCTGATTTTAGACCAATACATGTAGGACATCATTGTTGGGTTGGGACTGGTGCTACAGTTCTTCAGGGTGTAAATATCGGTGATGGTGCGGTCGTAGCAGCTGGTGCTGTTGTTACAAAAGATGTTCCGCCTTATGAAGTGTGTGTGGGGGGGTCCCTGCTAAATGTATAAGGAAAAGGAAAAAACAGTTAAAGTATGTAATTGGAGCACCTCCAGTGTTTCATTAAATAATATTTTAAAGAAAGTGTTTTTGGGAATTAGATCAGTCTGTATATATATAAAAGAGAAACTTATGTATGGAGTAAATATTCAAATAACTCCTGTAAACTCAATTAGAGGGAAATTCAAGGTTGAATTGCAGAGGAGAAGTAAGTTACAGATTGGTGAATTTTTGATGACAGCTGGTCCATGCTATATCAAGTGTACTGAAGGTGCGAAATGTATCATTGGTAATAATGTATTTTTAAATCATAATTCTTCAATTACATGTGCAAAAGAAATCAATATTGGTGATAATTGTAATATAGCTAATAATGCTGTAATTGTGGATCATGATCATAAGCTTGGAGAATATGGAGTTGAAGAAGGGTTAGAAAGTAATCCAGTATATATTGGAAAAAATGTATGGATAGGTGCTAATGTTGTGGTTTTAAAAGGTGTCAAAATTGGTGATGGTGCTGTGATTGCAGCAGGCGCAGTTGTAAATCATGATATTCCATCTTATCAAGTGTGGGGAGGTATACCTGCACACTATATCAGAGATTTAAAATAGTTTGAATAGGAGATAAAAATGATACCTAAAGTTATTCATTATTGTTGGTTTGGCGGAAAGCCGATTCCGAATGATGTGAAAAAATGCATTAATTCATGGAAAAAGAAATGTCCAGATTATGAAATAAAATGTTGGAATGAATCTAATTTTGATGTAAATGCACATCCATTTACAAAAGCAGCTTATGAAGCAAAAGCGTGGGCATTTGTTTCCGATTATGCAAGGTTAAAAGTAGTGTATGATCATGGGGGAATTTATCTTGATACTGATGTTGAATTATTAAAAAATCTTGATTTCCTTTTAAAATATGATTTTTATATCGGAATTCAACAGGTAGGGCATTTATGTACGACTGGATTAGGATTTGGGGCTCAAAAATTTAATTCTATAGTACTTGAAATGTTAAACAAATATGATTCTGTAAATTTTAGCATTGATAACAAAAATCAAATCGCTTGTCCATATTTGAATAATGAGGTGATTAAGCAACTTGGATATATATATGATTCAGAAAAATGTACTCGAATAAAAAATAATTTAATTTTACCTGAAAAATATATGGATCCTATTGCTCCAGGCGAAGGACTTGAGAATTTAAAATGTAAAGATACGATATCTATTCATCATTATAGTGCTTCATGGATGGGGAGTAGAATTAAAATAAAAAGAAAGATAATAAGAAAAATTGGACAAGAAAATGTAAGCATAATGAAACATATTTTTTCTATGATTTTAAAAAGAGGTGTATGAAAGTAAATGAGTTTTAAATTATCAAGATATAGATTCTATATTTATTTTGTAGTTATTGCTTTTCTTTTTCCAAGAGGATTTGGAGAAATTAATAATATATATCATGATGTCTCTTCTCTTTTGGTATGGATTGCTGCATTTCTTATTTTGCTAAAAGAAATCAAATATATTATCAATAATATTAAAATAAAGATAAGTGGGATTTTTATTTGTTTATATTTTGTACTTGCATTTTTGATCACACTTATAAACAGGGGAGAAGTTACTTCAGGGTTACAACAGTTAATTGCAACTCCATTTTTGTGTTTGTTTGTGATATCAAATATGCAGAAAAATTGCAAAACATTGTTAGAAGCAACAATGTGTGTTTTTATGGTTGAATTTATTTTGAATTTTATATTTATGATTAGTCCATTCGAATTTGGTGAACATTTGACATTTTTGGGACATGTTCAAATGATTTCGCAATTTGGAATTGTTTCTATTTTAGTTTCTATATTATATTGGATGATTTTTAAGACACATAAGAGAAGAGTTATATTTCTTGTTGTAATCACCTTAGTTACAATGCTTACTACAGATGCTTCATCAGCAATTTTGTCTGCTGTTGCACTTTGTATTGCTTATATAACATATAAATGGAAATTATATCACTTGTTCTGTTTTAGAACAGAAATTTATTTAATAGGAATGATAATTATGAGTTTAATTGTAGTTTACATAACTTCAATTAACAGAAATATTATTCCCAATATAGATTTTTCAGGAAGAAGATTTGTTTGGGGAGAAGCTTTAATTAAGATTGTAAACAAACCATTGTTTGGCTATGGGATAGATGGAGTGTTATTGCAACCATTTTGGACTGAGTGGACAGGTGGCGGATTTAATTATGCTCATAATCAGATACTCCAAAATATGTTAGATGGTGGAATTGTTTTAGCAATGGCCTTTTGGATAATGGTTTATTCATTCGTTAAAAATGTTAATAAGCTTAAACAAAAAAAATACGTTGTTTTATTTAATGCTACTATAGTTACACTTTTGTTTGTAATGATTTTTGAAAGTGTTACGTTATATTGCTATATGTATTTTGTTTTGGCAATTGTATATGTTTTTCCGAAATTAGAATATTCAAGGAAGGAATGAGTTTGAATGGGAATAATAAATAAAGTACGTTTTGAATTATCTAAAATATATTATCCTAAAAAACTAAGAAAAAAAGCAGCACATTGTGGTAATGATTTATATGTTGGTGGGAAAACTTATATAACGGATAATACTTATTTAGGAAATCATGTTTCTTTTAATGGTATGGCAATGACAGGAAAAGGTAAAATTGTAATTGGTGATTATTTTCACAGTGGACCAGGATGTCAAATTATCACATCCTTTCATAACTATGAAGGTAATGCAATTCCATATGATGAATCTTTTGTGGATAAAGATGTTATTATTGGAAAGTGTGTTTGGCTTGGAAATAATGTTATTATATTAGGCGGAGTAAGCATTGGAGATGGAGCTATTATTCAAGCAGGTTCAGTAGTTTGCAAAGATGTTCCAGCATATGCAATTGCGGGTGGACATCCAGCAGTTCCTTTTAAGTACAGAAACAAAGAACACTATTTTCAAATGGAAAAAGAAGAAAAATTTCATTGAAATATAAAGTAAAAAGCTGGAGAGTTTATCAAATGAATTTTTTTAGAGTAAAAGAAAAATATAACAATATGTCCCTTCCAGTAAAGGCAGCCTTGTGGTACACATTATGTAATGTTATAAACAAAGGAATCGCACTCGTATCGACACCTATATTTACCCGAATTTTAACGGAAGAACAGTATGGTACATTTGCTATTTTTCAGTCATGGTTTTCAATTTTAATTATTTTTACATCTTTAAATGTTTTTCAAGGAGGATATCAGAAAGGACTAATTTTATATAAAAAAGATGAAATGAATTTTACATCTTCGCAATTAGGATTAACGACAATAATTACAGCTATATGGTTTATTATATATATATTGAAGATTGACTTTTGGACTAATGTGTTTGAATTACCTATTAATTTAATGCTTGCCATGTTTATAGAACTGTTATTTATACCAGCGTTAGAATTATGGTCCTCACAGCAAATTTTTAATTACAAGTATAAAAAATATGTGTTTCTGACCATAGCAATGTCTGTTTTTTCCTTAGGCGGGGGTGTAATAGCAGTATTATATTCTTCAGAAAAATTAGAAGCGAGAGTATATACAGATGTTTTATCAAAGGCATTGTTCGCAGGAGCTTTATTTATTTTGATTTTTAAATCTGGAAAATGTTTTTTTTCTAGACAATATTGGAAATTTGCGTTACTATTCAATTTACCGTTGATTCCACATTATTTATCAACGTTTATTTTAAATCAGTCTGATAGAGTGATGATTGGAAGAATGGTTGGAAATTCACAGGCGGCTTATTATAGTGTAGCTTATACTATTTCGACGATGATGATTTTGATCACAGGAGCTATTAATAATTCGTTAACACCATATATATATAGAGCATTAGAAAAAAATAATGAAAAATCTATTAAGGATGCGACAAAACCAATACTAATTTTAGTTGCTGCGCTATGCTTTATTACAATGGCATTTTCTCCAGAAGCAATACGAATTTTTGGAGGTGAAAAGTATTTAGAAGCGATATATGTTATTCCGCCAATTGCAGCTTCAGTTTTTTTTATTTTTTTGTATACATTGTTTAGTAATATTGAATTTTATTTTCAAAAGACAAGATTTATTGCACTTGCAACAGGCATAAGTGCCATTGTAAATTTGATATTGAACTTTATTTTTATTAAAATATATGGCTACTATGCTGCTGGATATACAACATTGGTATGCTATATTTGTTTGGCAGTATTGCACTATATTTTTTATAGAAAGGTATTAAAAGCGGAAAATATTAAAAATAACGTTTATGATATGAAAATGATTTGTTTGATGTCTTTTATCGTTATTATAGGAATGACAGTGTTTGCAGTAACTTATCGGTATATATTTATAAGGTATGCAATTTTGGCATCTATATTAATAATCACTTTGATATTTAGAAATAAAATAAAGAGTTTATTATTAGAATTTAGAAAAATGAAGAAAAATAGTTAATATTGTGGGGAGATGGGATTGAATGAATGCGATTAAATACCTCAAAAGAAAAGGCGTAAAAGGAGCAATAGAAACTATATATAAATATAAAATTGATTTATGTATTCAAAAATGCTTATCTCCTTTTTTAAAGCATAAAAAATTACAGAACATTATTGTGATTGAAAGTCATAATGATTTTGATAGTAATGGAGGTATGTTTTACGACTATCTTATAGAAAATAAGTATAATGAAAAATATAAAATTGTATGGTCTTTAAAACATCCAGAATCAGTACCTCAACATCTTCCGAAAAATGTTGAGTGGTTTGCAGCATATAAACCGGGGATAAAGAAAAATTATTATAAATGGATTGGAAAATATTTTACTTTCGATAATGACTGCTTAAAAAAATTACGTAAAGATCAAACATCTATTTATTTTGGACACGGTGGATTTGGCTTAAAAAATTGTAAAGGTTATATAAAATTACCAAATGAACTTGATTATGTAGCAATGCCATCTCATTATTTAACAGAAGTTTTTTCTGATCAGCTTATGCTTGATGGAAATGATTCTAGACTGTGTTATATTGGTTTTCCATATGTGGATAATTTTTATAATAAAAATGGGGATTTGTGCAAGATAACTACTATGTCATATAAAAAGGTTATTTTATGGATGCCAACATTCCGAAAGGGTGGAGGTTATGATCGTCAAGATAGTGAGTCTATTGGAGCATTAGGAATTCCTTTAATTAAAAATTTAGGAGAATATAATAAATTAAATGAATTTTTGAAAAAAAATAATAGTCTCTTAATCTTAAAAATTCATCCAATGCAATCATTAGATGAACTAAAAATAGAAAGCACTTCTAATATTGTAATATTAACTGGCAATACAGTAAAGAAATTAGGGGTTGATAATTATCGTTTAATGAAAGATTGTGATGCTTTGATTAGTGACTATTCATCAGCTGCATTTGATTACTTACAGTGCAATAAACCGATTGCATACGATTTTAGTGATATTCAAAATTACAAAATTGGACTTTGTGTAAATAATCCGAAAGAATATATGGCAGGAGATTATATAGAATGTTTTGATGATCTGAAGGCATTTATTCAAGAAATACTAGACGACAAGGATAGTTTTTATGATAAACGTCAGATATTAAGAAAACGGATTTTTGATTATTATGACGGGAATAATTGTAAACGAGCAGTAGAACTTCTCGGACTTTAATGTTTTAAAGTATCAGGTGTCAGACACTATTAAATTTCTATAAACATATAAATTCGTTTTAACGTATTTACGAGATGGATAAAATTTTAGAACTGGCAAAATAGCCAGTTTTAAATTACAACCAGCACTTTGTTGCGGTGAATTATAAAAGCACGGAAAATTCTTAATGACTTGATAATTTGGTACATCCGTGGTAGCATAAGTACCACCAGGTGTCAGGCACCATTAAGTTTTTACAAGAAGTTCTATTTGTAATAGAACGAATAAAACAGGCTGAAATATAAAATCGAGAGTATATAAGAAGGATAATATCCATAAACAGGTCTTTGGATTTGCATACAAGGGGGAGAGTTTTATGTCAAAATACATTTTTGCACCGGCAGGGGCAGCATCCAGTCATAATACATTATTAAAGTTGGGCGTAGAGTATATCGGATCAAAACAATCGGGTTTTGGTTCATCTTGGGCAAAAGGAAAACGTTATATTAAAGCAAATCTTGTGTGTAGCAGTAATGCGATAAAAAGAGCATGTGTAATAAAGAGTAAAATTTTTAATCATGACTATAATGAGTACGGTACAGATGTATATTATTATCACAAAGATTATTGCAGCTTGATTGTGAAATGTGTGTTAGATTATATTGTGAATAATATTGACGATCCCGCACTGTCGCAAGCGTTCAGAGAATCAAGCGTTGAAAGTCTGTTAGAACTTACATATAAGCATAGAATTTCTCAGGTAAGGTGGGTAAGTGTGAATAATTATAAAGAGCAAGGTGATGATGCTAAAAAGATGTATATTGAATTGAAGAATCTTTGTTAATGAGGAAAAATATACTTATATAAAGTTACGTGATATCTAGTTATGGAGGTATAACGTATGAGAAGGGTAAATTTTAGTGATTGGCAAGAGATGGCACTAAAAAAAGATATCGAGGACATAAAAAAACGATTAAATTCGCAAGAACCGATTTTTTTCTCGATGTGCTGGGAGATTGTAATTGCATTAGGCTCTATTCTTGCTGATCATTTGTTTGACGTAGAAAATGCACCTACTTGGGTTTGGATAATTGTTATTTTAGGAGCAGTAGTTCCGCCGATTATAATAATAGGATATCAGATTCGATTGTGGATTCATTCAATTAAGTTGGTTAAAAAAGGAAAATTGAAGACACGAGCATATATTAATTTATTTGATAATCAAATTTCCTATTGGGTAATGCTTAGTAATTCATATGCGGATCTATTGATGGAAGCAACTACAGATGGACATAGTAGTAATGCTGAAAAAGAATTTTTATATAGAGAAGGATGCTATTACAATAATAAATCTATGCAGGCACTTTACAGCATGAAACCTAATTTCTATAAAATTTTTAGTAAAGAACTGTCAGATATTAAGCAAAAAAATCTTATTGATTTGGATCGCTTACACAATATTCTTGATGTAATGTATGAACAACAGAGACAATTGGATAGAGATATTATGGGGGTGCCAAGTAGAGGTGTTATATTAATGTAAAAGGTGTCAGGCACTATTAAGTTTCTATAAACATATAAATTCGCATTTACAAATTATTTGTAAAGTGATAAACTTATGAGAATAATAAAAGCAATTAAGTGTCCAGCAACTACATTATGTGTAGTTGCTGGTAGATGAAAAGAAAGTAAGAAAGAAGAGGTGAAAAAAATGAAAACAATCAGTGATAAGATTTTTGAATTATTAAAAGAAAAAGGAATGAGTCAGAAAGAATTTGCCCAGAGAACAGGAATTGCAGAGAGTTCCATAAGTGATTGGAAGAAAAAAAGAACAAATCCGGTAAGTGATAAGATTTTGATCATTTGCGAAGTGTTGGATGTGACACCATATGAGCTGTTATCAGGAGCAGAGCATACAGGAAACAGAAGCAGGTATAATAATACTTATGTGATTAGTAAAGAGACAGAAATTGGAATGCTGGTAGAAACATATCAAAAATTAGATACAAATGCACAGAAAAGATTGATTGGATATTTGGAAGCACTCAAAGAACTTTCATAAAAAATTTACCTATATAATACGCATAAACGAAGAAATGATGAAATAAGTAAACGAAAAGTATGAGGTAAGATAGCTGCTATAGCGGAGAGGGAATATTCAGATGCAGAGACAAGGAGGCTTTGTTGGAATAGGCGTTGAATACCTTACCATGCAGTGCTTTGTGGTTTATCTTAACTCTAATATTGCATCTTAACTTAAAAAGAGTTACAATACAGAAAAAGAGTTAAAATGGAGGTGAACACATGGAGTATCTCAATAAAGTCCTTGGAATCAAAGTAACTTATGAGGATGTGGAGTTCAAGCATTTGCCAAACTTTATTGTCATGCGCTATCGCCTGCAGATGGCATCTATGAATGGGAAAAAGGCGATTTTCCTTTATCCGAAAATTGAATTGGAGCAAATTGGAGTGCTGAAAAAGCACATTGCCAGGATACAGAAAAATGAAAATTTGCCCGTTGTTCTAGTGCTGAAAGAGATTATTTCTCGGCAGAAAGAATATTTGATTCGTGAGAAAATTCCATTTGTTGTAGAAGGAAGGCAGATTTATTTGCCTTTTATGGCGTTGTATTTGCAGGAACGGTGCAATGCCGAAAGGGAGCAACGAGAAGAAATGCGTCCATCGGCGCAGATGCTTCTGTTGCATTTCATTTATGGAGGCGCACAAGAATTGTCCACAAGTCAGGCTGCGAAAGACTTGGAATTAACACCTACTTCTATATCGAGAGCATCGAAACAGCTTGAAGAAATGAGATTGCTGCATATAAAGAAAAGAGGTGTACAGCGGATTTTAAAATCCGAGAATTCTCCGAAAATACTGTTCCAAAAAGCAGGAGATAAGTTGCTGAATCCAATAAAACGAACGGTTTATATTCCGAAAGAATTTGTGGGGACAGCTTTGCTAGAAAGTGGATATTCGGCATTGGCAGAGTGTTCCATGCTGAATGCACCGAACGTCAAATACTATGCAACAGAAAGAATCTCTCAATGGAAAGATGTTATGACAAACCGTTTGCAAGATTCACAGGTGCAAGTGGCTGTAGAAATGTGGAGATATGATCCCCGAAAATTGTCCACACGAAATACTGTGGACGAACTTTCGCTGGCATTGGCATTGAGAGAAGATGCGGATGAACGGGTTGAAGAAGCAGTAGAAGAAATGCTGAATGAACTGTGGAGGAAGATAGATGGTTACAGGGATTGAGAGTTTTAAGGAATGGTTCAAGAGCAGTGAAGAACAATATACTATCATTGGAGGAACGGCGTGTGACATTCTGATGACGGAAGAAGGTTTGGACTTTCGAGCAACAAAGGACATTGACCTTGTTCTAATTATAGAAGCAGTTGATGCGAATTTTGGAAAGAAATTTTGGGAATATGTAAAACGGGCTGGATATGAACATTGCAATAAAAGTTCGGGTGTGCCGCAGTTTTATCGTTTTAGCCACCCAATCTCGAATCAGTATCCTGCGATGATTGAACTTTTCACGCGAAAGCTGGATGCCATTCAACTTCCGGAAGATGCAGTCTTGACACCGCTACCAATAGACGAAGATATTTCAAGTCTGTCTGCTATTCTTTTGGACGATGATTACTACGAATTTTTGAAACAGGGGAAAGTCACTGTTGATGGAGTTACTGTCTTGGATGCGGCATATTTGATTCCATTTAAGGCAAAAGCGTGGATGGATTTAATAGATCGCAAGGCTGCAGGTGAACATGTTGACAGCAAAAACATCAAGAAGCATAAGAACGATGTTTTCCGCCTGACAGAATTGATTGATCCCATGGTTAAGATTACGGCTCCTCAAGGAGTTTATGCAGATATTCAAGACTTTATTCAGAAGATGCAAAACGAAAGCATTGACATTAAGCAGTTGGGGCTGGTAGGGAGAATGAAAGATCAGGTTTTGAACGAACTAAAAGATTTGTATATAGCACAGTGAGAAAACCAATAAAATCAAGGACTTGTGGTGTTTATAAAACGTAAGCGTCAAATAAAACAATATATAGAAAAATAACCGTCAGCCTTTTATACTAAAAGGTCAACGGTTATCGACAGAATTCTTTTACAAGAGGATTCCAAGGCAGATAATCATCCAGATATTCAGGATGTTCAAGAAAAGCACTCCCCGGCATGTCGGACAGGATATATTTTATATATTTCATCGGGGCAAGCCCATTCGCTTTCGCTGTCTCTACCAGTGTATAGATTCCTGCACTGGCTTCTGCCCCTTTCGGACTGCCGGAGAACAGCCAGTTCTTTCTGCCGATCACAAAGGGACGGATACAGTTTTCCGCAAGCGAATTACTGATGGAACAATTCCCGTCTTCCAGATAATTCCAAAAACCTTCACGGTTATTTAAGGCGTAATGAAAAGCTTTTGAAAGTTTGGATTTCGGCAGCTCTCCGATGGCACTTTTTTCTGCCCATGACCAAAAAGCCTCGAGAAGCGGTTTCTCGCGGATAAGACGTTCTTTTTTCTTCTGATCAGGAGGGAGCGCCTCCAACTCTGACTCTATGTTAAAGAGTTGATTCAGACGGAGGATTGCTTCCGCAGGTTTTGATGCTTCCGAATTATGGATGTCTTTTGGGAGAGCATCCACGAAAGCCCGGCGCAGATGCGTATAGCAAAGACATCTTTTTACTCCTGAAACTGCATTGTATCCGGAGTAAGCGTCTGTATGGATATAACCTTCATATTCCCTCAGAAACGCTTCCGGATATTTCCCGCTTCGTCCCGGCTGGTACTCGAAGTAGCGGATGGGATTTACGGCATCTCTGATGCTGCAGTAAACCCACATATAGGAATCGGACGTATTTTTCCGTCCCGGTTCTTTCAGCACCTGTACATGTGTTTCATCGATATGAAGGTATCTCTGTTTCAGAAGTTCCAGTTTCAGACGGTGGACGATGTGTACAAGCCAGTCCCGATAGACAACCAGAAGCCAGTTTGACATAGTCGCTCTGCTTAAACGTAATCCCAAAGCCTCCCATTCTTTTTCCTGTCTGTACAGCGGGATGCTTAATTCAAACTTCTGGTGGATGAGCCAGGTGATGGTAGATGCAGATGCCAGAGAATGCAGGACGGGAGGATATGGCATCGGAGCCTTCTCCATATAAGGAGTTCCGTTTTTCCGGCATGACCTACATTCATACGTTTCCCGGTAATGGTCAATCACCTTGAGTTTTGCAGGGATAAACTGTACTTCCGTGCGGACGAATTCTTCCCCTACTTTCACCATCGTACTCCCGCAGTTATCGCATATCTGTTCCCTTTCATCTATGGTATGGAGTACTTTGCTGTGAGGGAGATTTTTTACCAGTTCTTCCCGCTGACCGGTGTACTTCCTTTTACGTAGATGCTTCTCTATCTCAACAAGCTCTGGTTCGTGTGCATCAGGATCCGCACAGGTTTCGATTTCATTAAAAAGAGACATCTGCCCCTCGATTTCGAGAGTAGATGTCTTCTCGGATTTTGTTCCATAAAGTTTACGGGTCAGGAAATCAACCTGCTCTTTCAGGAGCCGGACCTGCTGTTCCAGTTCTTTGATATGATTTTTATACTCCTGTTCCGTAGCTGACATAACCTGAAAACCCTTTCGTTTCGATAGGATTATTATACCATAGAATCGTCAGATTTCCCAGCATTTCTAAGGATTTTCAGTATTTTCAGACTTATGCGGAAGCCATTTCTGAACCGCCTTTGGCTGCTCCGGGTTCAAACCTTCCAGAAGCCAGCGCAGCTGCTGATCAGAAATCTGTTTTGCTTCTTCGCCGGTCCGCGGCCATTGGAGACGTCCGTTTTCGTATCGTTTGTATAAAAGGCAGAAACCGTCTCCCTCGTAATGGACTGCTTTGATCCGGTCAGCCCTCTTTCCACAGAACAGAAATAAGGAATTGCTATAAGGATCCAGTTTGAAGTTGTACTGGATGATATCCAGCAAGCCATTGAGCTGCTTCCTCATATCGGTGTAGCCGCATCGGATATAGATTTTCTCCACATGGGAAAGATCTCCTAACATGACTGCACGGCTTTCAGAATGTTTTCCAGTATCTGGGCAGATGTGCCTTCATAAAGTTCCACTGTTACGGATCCGATATGAAGTATGGCTGCAGGAGTGGAACGGAAAATGCTTCTGTCCGGAAGTGAAAGCTCCGCAAACTCAGCCGGGGATTCCGTTAAAGCAGTTGAATGTTGGTCTGTACACATGTGGATGCCGTTTTTCTTGCGGGGCAGTTCTTCCAGGGCAAGCTTTCGAATTTTGGAAAGCCAGTAATAATAACTTTTCAAAGAGATATCGTGTTGTTCACACCAGATCTGATTTGTCAGTCCGGAGGCCCTACATTGCCGTATTACATCCAGCCAGTATTGAAGTTTCACCTGTTTGTCTGGAGTCAAAGAAGAAAGATCCATAAGCCTGCTCCTTAGATTAGATTTAGAGTTTTTAGAGTCAACTCCCAAAACTCTAATCAATAGTTTACATGCAACAGCCAGAAATTTCGATACACCCTCTTATTGGACGCTTACTTTGTTATTGATGCAAATAGGCTGTTTTCATATTTACAAAAAATTTTTTCAATCCTGCAACAAATCACACCCTGCCGTATAGATATGATGCGGAAAGAGGGATACATACTTTTCACTTTATAGAGAAAGGGGGGTGTGATTTTGAAACCATCAGACTTCCAAAAGACAATGGCATTGACTCTAACTGGAAAGAAGAGACGTCTGAAAAAACGTGATTTTATGTCTTTTGCATCTAAGTGTGGCATTGCTGAGAATGCAGCAGAAAAAATGCTTTCTAAAATGTGTTCTCTAGAAGACAAATTTTTATGTGCATGTGAAGATTCCTATTTGCCGGAGAAATATATAGAACAGACTAAACAACTGATCACAACACGAATCGCAGTACTAAAGGAGGGCTAAAACACCCCTACATACAAAATGGAAGATTCTCCTAATTTTGTATGTAAGGCTGTGCTCACCGAGCGCACCACTGCAATAAAGCCCTCGTCATATTTTGTCAATCACGAGTGATAGACTTTGATTTGAAATTCTCACATTAGGAATTTTCGTTTAACCGCCACAGCGCAGCTGCTAGATAAAAATCATAGGTGGCCGGCATAAGGGTGAAATCGGTGTTTGTTATCTGCTTTATCTTATTAAGCCTGTACGTCACAGTATTTCTATGCAAAAACAAGGTGGCTGCAGTGGTGCTCAACTGGGAGTCGCAGTCGATTAGGTACACTGCAAGGGTTTCCATCAGGTTGTCACTGTCGTCCTCCTTTAAGGCTTCTATTATGGATTTGATTTGATCGTTTCGATTGCCTCTATTTATAGCTAGATTTGTGATTTCCTGCGAAAATATAACATCATACATGTCGCGAAATTTTCGGTGGATGAAAATTTTGCTCATTGCTGCTGAATTTGCACAAAAGTCTGAGTATATTTTCCTCATTGAAGTTAGATTTTTGCTAGACTCCAAGAAAAACAAGGCTCCCTCATACTCGTTTATGCATTTCTCTATTTCCGTAGCTATAATGCCATCATCCTTTTGGGAAACCATTATAGAACTTAGAATTACAAGTCTGTCGTCAATAATATCCTTAACGTAGAATCTTTCACTTTCCTTCAATATGCCTTCAATCTGCCGAAGAATGTCTGTTAAATTGTCTTTTTCCGATTCTACTACAAGAATAGTTGAAAGCTTAGAAAAAGGCACACCACTAGCTTCAAGGAATTTTTCTCCTATTACGCGCGATGATTTCAAGATCAAAGTAATAACAGTATTATAATTCTGCATATCGAGGGTGTATCCCCATAAGGTTGAGAAGAAATTTGTGCATGCACAAATTTCATCTAGCTTGTGTTCACTAATGCTGTTTTCGTTGCTTGAAGCATATAATGTAAGCCAGGTATTTCCTGCGTGGGGGAACTCTTTTCTATACAAATAAAATGACTTATCCTGCAACATTATGCTTTTACAGAAAAGGTCCGTTGAGCCATCAGCGAAGGCATTAAAAAAGAATTCTGGACCAAATTGTCCAAAGGACGGCTTATATATAGATGTGAAATATAAACCGTTTTTGTTATAAAGCACAAGGTTACAGTTATAAGTTTCAGCTATTACATTTAGCAGGGTTTCCATGCTTCTTTTATTGTAAGGAATCTGCTTCAATCTATTCTCCACAGTGTCTGAAAAGGAATCCGTAGATGCCTGATCGTAGAAAACAGCCCCCATTACATCTTTAATTACATCACTATAACTAACACTATATTCTGCTTCGTCTTCAATAAGAATTAAAGGTATGTTCATAACGTCTGCAGTCTGCAACAACTCGTCAGACACCTGAGGGATGACGTCACCCACGTAAAACAGCACTAGTGCAACGCCTCCAGCATCATATAAGTTTCTCATTTCCTCGCATTGTCTAGTAGGATCATCTTTAATTGAATAAAATGACGTGACTAACAACTCATTGGGATTGAATACACTAATTGCCTCTACAGACTTTGCAGGTATTTCTATTACAGATACTGATGATACTATTCTACCCAGTCCATTCTTGCCTGCAATCACTCTCGCAGAATGAAAAGAGGGTAGTCTTAAACAATCTTGAACAGTAACACTCATGGCTCCTCCTAGTATAATTTTTTCCTTTATGATATCAAAACTCACAGTCATAAACAAGGCTTTTGTGCAAAAGCACAATATGATTGATAAATAATTCTGTCATCTGCATAATTATCATTTATAATAATGTGTGCTATCATAGAGAAGATTCAAAAGGAGGTACCCATTATGAGTACAAATGAAAATAAAGGTAAGAAAGCAGAAGTCACAGCTCTGCAGGCGATTTCTGCTGAAGACAGAAAAGACTGGATTTCGTTAGCCTTCGTTCAGGCCGGCATATGTGTATGCGTTCCTGCATTCCTATTGGGAGCGTTATTAGCGGAAGCAATGCCTATATGGCCAGCAATTATTTCAGGGTCACTAGGCTACTTAATTGTAGTAGTAGGTATGGTTGCAACGGGAATGATAGGCTGTGACCTTGGACTAGCATCCTGCACATGCTGTCAGGCCGGCTTTGGAAAAAGCGGAGCTAGATTTATCGTAAGTACAATCTTTGCTGTTAACATGATTGGCTGGTTTGGAATCCAAAATGGAGTATGTGGAGAAGCCTTCAGTAACGCAATGCTAGCTATGACCGGATGGGATATTCCAGTTGTAGTTTCAAACACAATTTGGGGAATCATAATGCTTCTGACTGCAGTATATGGAGTGCATGCGCTAGAAAAACTAGACAAGATTTCTATTCCATTACTAATGATCATTATGTGCTACGGAACATTCCTAGCATTTAAGGTTTACGGAACAGGAAACCTTAACGATGAAGGAACTGTACAATCTATGAGCTTCATGTCAGGTGTAGCACTATCATTTAACTTCACTGCTGTAGGTACAATCACTGGTCCTGACTATACTAGATTCCAGAAAAGCAGAAAAGACACTGTTAAATCTGTATTCTACGGTGTATTCCCAATGGGTGTAATAACTCTGATTATGGGAATCGTTCTTACAAAGCTATCAGGACAGTATGATATCAGTATGGTTCTAATTGAAGTAGGACTTCCACTCCTGGGCATCATTGCACTTGTTATTTCAACATGGACAACTAACTCAACAAATGCTTACAGCGCAGGTCTTAACATTGTTATGGCACTTAAGCTTAAAGATAACCGAAGAAGAGAAGCTACTTTAATTTCAGGAATTGTTGGTATTGTATTATGCGATCTGGGTATCTTGGGACACGTTGAGGGAGTGTTAAGCTTACTATCATACGTTGTTTGTCCTGTTGGCGGAGTAATTCTTGCTGACTACTGGGTTGTAGGAAAAGGTAAAGCTAAGAACTTTAGACCACAGGACGGTGTAAACTGGGCTGGTGTAATTGCTTGGGCATTAGGTGCAATTATTTCTTATACACTAGTTAAAATTGAATTCGTTGGTATCATTATAGGTTTTGTTATCTATCTTATTGCAGAGCGCTTTATTCCATCTGCATCAAGAGATAACGCCGAAAATATAGCATAAATTATCACAAAAAAAGAGGAGACAGAAAAATGAGAGAATTAAACAAACAGGACATGATCGATCTATTGTACGGATGTGCAGTGCTTGGTACCGGTGGTGGCGGTCCACTTGCTGACGGTTTGGCTCTTTTAGAAGAACATTTCGAAAAGGGAAAAACTCTAAAATTAATCACTTTAGATGAACTTCCAGATGACGAGTATGTTGTTACTCCTTATGGTTGCGGTGCTCCATCAGCTAAACCTGATCCTAGATTAGCTCATCTGAAGCATAGCGAAACAGCTCCCGCAGTTTTAGCTGTACAGGCTCTAGAGGAATCTTTAGGTAAGAAAATGTATGCAATTGGCTCAACTGAATTAGGTGGAGAAAATACAGCTGAGGCTCTTCACGTTGCACTGTTAATGGATTTACCTCTTATTGACGCTGACCCAGCCGGACGTTCAGTTCCTGAACTGCAGCATTCTACATACTATGTAAAGAACGTTCCTATTTTTCCTATGGGCGTAGCTACAAAATTTGGTGAAAAAATTGTAATTCAGAATGTAGCGGATGACCTAAGAGCTGAAGATATCGTTAGAGCTATTGCTGTTGTAAGTGACAACCTTGTAGGTGTAGCTGATCACGCAAACGTTGGTAAGGTTATCAAGAATTCTCTAATTCCTGGTGCAATTACTTACGCTCAGGAAATCGGTAGAGTTCTTAGAGAAACAAAGGAAGCTGGCGGAGATGTTGCTTCTGCTATCTGTGATGATAAAGAAGGTAAAGTATTATTCAGAGGCCACATTTCAGATTACACTTGTGAAACAAGAGATGGCTTCAACTTTGGTGAAATTCATCTAAAGGGCGAAGGAGATTATACGGACGAAGCATATCGCATCTGGTTTAAGAACGAAAACATCATCTCATACCGCAATGGCGAAGTTGATGTAATTGCTCCAGACCTAATCTGCATGATTAACGGAGAAGGAACTCCAATGACTACACCTAATTTTGAAGTTGGTGATAAGATGACAGTAATTGCACTTCCATCCCCTGAAATCTGGACTACTCCAGAAGGTTTGGAATGCTTCGGACCTAAGCACTTTGGATTTGATGTTGAATACAAACCATTTGAAAAATAATTGAAGATGTACAAGGGCCGGTTGTATAATAATATATGATCGGCTTGGCGGACAGGTCTCAGATGAAGCAAGTGGTCCAGCAAGCTACAACATTGGTAAGATTGAAACTGTTGGCGATGATATTGTTCTATACATTGACTTACGTTATCCTGTAACCTTCAATCTCGAAGACATTGTAAATGCCATTAATAGTCATCTTTCAGAAAATGGTTTCAGTGATGTTAAGGTAGAGGTTATTACAAATAAACCTCATGTTTATATGGACAAGAACGGTGCTGTTATCCAAACTCTTCTTTCCGCTTATCGCGATGAAACCGGAGACATGAGCGAACCAACGGTCATCGGTGGCGGAACCTATGCAAGAGCAATGAATGGAATTGTTGCCTTCGGCCCTATGCTACCAGGTAGAGAATTGACAGAACATCAGGCAAATGAATATATCTATTTGTCTGATTTGATCCTTGCTAAAGAAATCTATAAGACTGCAATTAAAAGACTTGTTTCAGAATAATAATCAGGAAAAAAAGTGTTCATCATTCCTGTAACCATAATCTATTCTTTTAGCAGATTTGATTTTGTTGCTGAGGCTTTCAAACATAGAGCGTCGTAATGATCCCTTTTTAGAGTTTTTTCGATATTATCTATCAGGGGGTATACGCCGCTCTATTTTACTATGAAAAAAGCATAATCTTTCGTCGCATCACGTTCGCTTTGATACGTTGCCGGTAGCACCGCAATTGTTGCCTTATAAGATGCCCCTACTATTGATCCACTGTTATTAACCCCGGGATAAAAAATAATAGAAGAAGGATATCCACCATTCTCTTGACTATATACAACATGCGCAGCTGTTGCCACATCGTTCGGACCAAAAAGCCATCCTGTTCCAAATGAACTTGTTCCATCGGGCCTAGTACAACTCACAACACCCTAAGAGCAATATGGGAAAGTTGTACTTGATAAACTAGCAGGAATTCTATACCTATCATCACCATCAATAATCGCTCCATATGTTTGAATTCCAGTACTGATTCCCTCTGGAATGTATGAGTCAACTGAATCACTATTTTGTTCCTCAATTTCTACTGTCTTCATCTCATTAGTCTTTAAATCAAACTCTATCATTTCACTTGATTCGGCTGCAAATGCAGGTATTCCATGTAACAAAAAGCATATTCCTATAATAGTAGCACTCAATTTAAATTTTTGTTTAGCTCTCATTTAGTTGCCTTCTTCATAAATAACAACATCATCTACTGAATACAATAGAATGGGATAATGTATTTTCATTGGAGCCATCTTCTGAATTCGGATAATAATATACTTTTACCTCCTCCCCTATCTCATATTTATCCTCAAAATCTCCAAATGGCTTTATCCAATATACATTCTCAAATTCGTCTTTTATAGCAATATTATTGGGATAATTAATTTGTACAACATATCCTGATATACTTTGTATTTCTGACAAATATAAAATAGTCAATAATCCTAGTAGTAAAATTAAAATTGAGGTTACTTTTATAATATCTTTTTTCACATATTTTCGTATTTTCATATTGCTCCTTCAATATTTATATCTTGATCTTAAACTTACGAAATCGGATCTACTAATTGAACATGCTAAAAAGACATACTATTCCCTAAATCACTCTGTTCCTCAAAAATAATATGTCTTATATTCACCACATTTTTGATTTTATCATTTTTCCATTTTATGCACAATATTATCAACGATTCATTTATATTTTCGGCAAAATTTACAATTCTCACTTGGTTATTATATATATCAGACAACTCTTTTTCAAAAAAGGGCAATGAGATTTCTCCCACACCCTTTGTCATTTCTTATCTATTTGCGATTCCGCTCCATCTCCATCCCCTGATACCGCCTCGGCATTGGCTTTCCCTGTTTCTTTGCAACCTCACAGCGGTGTTTATACAAACGCAAAAGGACAGATTTCCTCTTCTTTGGTACTTCTGGATTCTCCTTTTTCGGTAGCAGATTGTTGATTCTTCCATCGATCATATTGTAATTCTGTTCCTCTGCCATTTCTGCAGATCGAAGGTATTCCCCATTGATAAAGTATTTCTGCCATACCGAAAGCCGTTCTTTGGTAGCTCCCTTCTGTTTTTCCTGTTCATTGAACTTCTGGACAGCTGATTTCATCCTATCGATCGTATCCTGATCAAAGCCATCTTTACACTCATCAAGAATCACCTTGCCATACTGATTCAGTACAAGTGCCGCTGCATCTTTCCCATATTTCTGATTTTCCATGAGAAAATAGCTTTTTCCTTCAAAGATCAGATAATCCACGCTTCTCCATTTTCCTGGATACTGCTCAATTTCATAATCTTCTGTATCAACCTTGATTACTGCATCTGAATCGGTCAAATTTATAAATCCCGGGAGAGTGAGCAATGTATCGGTATCCACATAATGAGAGACTGCAAGTCCCTCTCGATTCGTTACAATCACATCTCCGACCTCCAATTTCTTTCCCGGTTCAATCTGCTTTTCCAAATCCTTTCGCAGCTGATATGTCTTTTTATTATCTTCTAGCAATCCGAAATAGATCTGCTCATAATTCTCTGCCTTTACCTCCTGAACTAATTCCCCTAATTCGTTATAAGGCATGTGTTTTAATTTCTTTCCAATCTCCGTATCCTTCACTCTATAGATTACATATTGATTCATTCTCATTCACTCCTTATCTTTCCTGTTCTTTCACTTTTTTGGTAGGAAGTGTTTTTGATCTTTCTGTGATTTTCAAATGCTTCCCCTGCTTCTCATGACTCTTTTCTTTTTGTTCCAAATAGTTTTTCGCATCTTTAATCGCCTGACTTACAGCTGGCTTCGTAAGATATGGATTCTCTGAAGTTGGACCAATCAAACAATTTCCTGCAATGAGCTCATATCTTCCACCATATTCCTCACCCTTCGTATACCTTAAAGCGTGGAATTGTTGTACTTGCCGTCCTAGGGACTGCCATTTTCGATATCCGGCTACTAAAGATGCATCTGGTTTCTGATGATAGATCAAAATTGTATTATTCAGACTATAACTGTGAAAGGAACTTAAAAACTTCAAATAATTCATGTAATTCTCACTTGTTAAAATAGACTGAACCCCTTGCTCCAATTCATCCATGATTTCTTCAAGCTTCCTTGCTTTGTTTTCGGAAGCATTACTCTTATCCTGGTAAAACTGTTCCTCTTTAAGCATTGTCTGCGGCCATTTCAATTGATTGATATCACTGATATAAGAAGGCTTTGGTATATCATAGTCCTCCTGATCACGGATGGAATAAAACTGTTTGTTCTTACCGATAATAATATGATCTACAAGCGGAATCTGTAAGAGATTTCCTACCTGATGCATCATATCCGTAACTTTGACATCTTCCTTTGATGGTTTTAAGCTTCCACTTGGATGGTTATGAAGTAACATCATACAGGCTGCATTTGATAAAATCGCACTCTTCATAACTTCTCTTGGATGCACCTGTGCCTCATTCAAAGCTCCCATACTGACGATATTCATATTAATGGGCTTCAAATCTGCCTGCAGATTCAAAACACAAACCAGTTCCCGATCCATTCCTTCTAACCATTCTCCCAATACTTTTACAGCCTGTTCAGGAGTATTGATCGATTCGTCACTTAATAATGGGGATTCCTGCACCAAACGAATAGACACCTGACTTAACCCCTTATTCATCTCATTCTCTGCCATCCGCAAGCCCTCCTTCCAAACTAACTGTTACAATGAATTCTTCCTGATCCATCTGTCGAATTTTTTCTGTTAATTCTTGGATTGTAATTCCATCTTTATTCTTTTCTTCTGTTTCTTTTGTTTCCTGCATTATAGAATCTCCTTTCTTAGTTCATAAGAAAAGGACCTCAGCCCGACCGAAGCCAAACTGAAGTCCTAATCTTCTAACGATTCCTTCTCCTCTCACAACGGTTTCTTACATTATTGGAATATTTCTCATACTTAAAGACTCATCTCATGACTTTTCTTCGGTTTCTGGATTCCTTCAGTTCCTTTCTCCGCAACATGTTTCTGGCTATTCTCTTTCTGTCTTGCAACGAATTTGTCTACTTTTTCGAAAACTCGGTCCTTTGTATCAAAATGATATACTTCATCAGTTAAGCGGTCTGCATCTTCAACAAATGAACCATTAACCTCTGCTACCATTTCTTTGAGATGCTGTATCGGCATCCCTTCTGAATCTGGTAGAATCAATGTTTCGTGCGTAGAGGAAGGCAGAATCGTAAAATCTCCAATTTTTTCTCCCAACTGCTCCATTACTTCCGGATAAAACAACGCCGCTGCTCCATCTGTTTTAGTTTTATTCGTAACAACAATTAATGGTATCTCTTCATCTTTCAACGCTTCTTCCAGGCTTTCCTGTGATGATGCAAACACTCCTGTTGGATCTATACCCCCCATCACTGCCTGAGTTATTGTCATCACAGACAACGGGAACAGTTTCTGACTGTTATTTAATGCATCTTGGTGTAACTGCTCCTGAGTGACCCCAAGTATTTCCAGCCAGCTGTTTGTAATCATTGCCTTGCTGATTCCTTCCCCGTCTTTATTTAATAGGACATGATAAGTCAATGCCAAATCTTCCATCTGACAATGTGGAACATTCTCTAAAATGTTTTCATTTCCTTCTACCCGGTCTACCCGAATAAATAAATGTGGTTTAACCTGTTCATAATCAAAACTGATTTCTTTTGCACGGTCCACTTCCTTACTTTCTACAATTTCTGGAATTATCTCATAAAATTTTGATAGATCCTGACCATCTTTATATGCTTCATATAACTCATCAAGATTAATTGATACTTGAGCATTTTTCTCTGGAATATTAATAAAAAGTGCTTCATAACTGTAATTCATTTTTTGATATGTCCCAAAACTAAGCTCCACATCTTTCGCTTCTTTTGGTAAATGTGCTCTTACATTTTCTTTTACTTCTTCTTTAAATGTCTTAAAATCCATACGATTAGTTCTCCTTTTTTCTTGTTGTATTTTTCGGGAACTCCAACTGGAATCGGGCCTTTCCATCCTCTATTTCCATTACGAGATCCGCATTAAAATATTTATTCTTTTTTGCAGAATATAGATCTGTCATCGTTACCCTGCCCTTTTGCAGAAGTGCCGTTGCAATTGCTTCATCCATCGTTTTACCCATTTTTTCAAGAAAGTTATTTTCTTTCCACAAAACAAAGGAACAATCACGATTGGAGCAATAGAAATTCTTCTTTCCACCGTAAACAGGATTTCCACAGACCGGACAGGTTCCGATGGACTTCCTAGTATCAAACTTATGGGTCTGCTCGGATGAAAGTTTCCTGCAATCTGAGATCAGTAACATCACCATTCCTTTGATTCCTTCTAAAAAACTTTGATCCGTCAGATTTCCCTTTTCCATTTCCAACAGCTTGTTTTCCCATTCCGCTGTAAGTGCTGCCGATTTCAAATAGTCCGGAACGACTTCTATCAGGAGTTTTCCATCTTCTGTACAGGAAATCTGTTTTCCTTTTCTTATGGCATATTTCGAAAATACAAGCTTCTCAATGATGGACGCTCTTGTTGCCGGTGTTCCAAGACCTTTCTTTTCGGTTTCCTTTTCAAAGTCCTTATTTCCCGCTGTTTCCATGGCAGCAAGTAACGTATCTTCGGTATATTCTTTTGGTGGTGTTGTATAATGCACTGTCTTTTGAACAGGAACACACCGAAAGATTGTCTCTTTTATCACTTCCGGAAATTCTTTTTCTGATGCACAAAATTCTTCCATAGCCATTCCTTGGTCATTCTTGAAACACTCCTCATAAAGTTTCCATCCATACTGCAGAATCTTCTTTCCCTTCGCCTCGAATAATTCACCTTTACTCTCCACTTGAACAGAGATTTCTTCATACTTATACTCCTGGTCTGTTGCCATCAATAACCTGATTGCAATTAAAAACAAAACTTGATATTCCGTTTCTTTCAATGAGTGGAGATCGTAATTTCTTAGTTCCTCGGTTGGAAGAATCGCATGATGGTCAGTTACTTTAGTGTCACCTATAAATTAAAGCTTAATAAAGGTGATATAAAAGCTGTGCAGGGCGATTCTGGTCATTCCCAGACAGATATGGTTACAGATGTGTATTCCCATATTATTGATGAAGACAGAAAAAAGAACGCTGAATTATTTGAAGATGCATTTTACAAAAAAAATAATCTTGATCCAAATATGGTTTCTGAAGAAGTCGATATGGAATTATTGATGAAAGCTCTGGCGAATCCGGAAATGCGGGCATTGCTTAATTCGCTGGCTAAGACAATGAAGTAATGAAAAGTAGTGAGTCTATCTCCATCATGCCTATAGAAATTATTCAATAAAAGCGAGCAAAACATCAATACAATTGTATTGAATCAGCAATGAAATGGCATTATAATGAAGAAAAAAGGAGGTTTCTAAAATGGCAAGTACAATTCAGATCAGGGTAGACGATGACTTAAAAAATAAATCAGATCAGCTTTTTAAAGATCTTGGAACTGATACGACATCAGCAATAAGGATGTTTTTAACGCAGGCGGTTGCATATAATGGATTTCCATTTGAAATAAAACGAACTGTGCATAATCCTTATACATCTATGACAGAAGAAGAGATGCTTCAAAGACTGGAACAATCCAGAGAATCTTCAAAAAAGGGAAATTACCGAAATGCAGATGATGTGATTTCAGATATGAGAGGAAAATATGGATTATAAAGTAGTTGTAACAGCTGAAGCAGAAGAAGACTTGAACCAGTTTATACAGTATCTGCTTTTTGCCAAGAAAAATAAGCAGGCAGCCAAAAATGTGCTTGATGATTTTGAGGATACTATTAAAAAGTTGAAGTATGTAGCGAGTAGTTTGAATGTATGCGACAATCCACGTTTACAGAGCCTTGGATATCGTCGAATAAATTTTCAACAGCACAGATACTTTATGTTGTACAGAATAGAAAATGATGTTGTATATGTGGATGATATTTTCCATGAATTACAAGATTATGAAAACCGAATGATATAAATTGAATATTGGCAGTAAAAAGAGTATTTACCGTAAAACCGTAAATGCTCTTTTTTTGCACCTATTTGGAAAGAATAAATAATATAGCGTCTATAAGGAAGCGTTGGTTTTAATGGAAATGCATTATTGGAAAATCCTCTAATTTCAAAAATAAAAAGTAGTCGAAATTTCCATAGACAAATACACGCTCACGTTGTATATTATAAATATAAATCTAGTCAATTAAATATAGATATCATTTCCACCTCTAAGGGAATGGTAGTCATAGGATTGATGTAGTTAGTATCATTACATACTTCCCCAAATATTAGCTGTAGCTAAAAAGTTGCTAACAAGCTGTACTTATCTAAGGTTTATAGCTGATTACAGTAATTGACTGGATAAAAATTGTGGTCAAGTTGACCACAATACAGGAAAGAGAAGTATTGATGTGATCGGAGAACTTTGCGGAGACAGTGCAAAGCAGGTCCACTAATGAAAATATGCGAACCTTTAGAAATTGTAAAAAAATTAGCACCGTTTAAAGTGCTAATCTTCATAATGATATTTACATGAGTATATAATCAGATTTTGGATGTTATCCATATAGTAAATTAATCTATGCTCATCGGTAATGCGTCTGCTACATGCTTTTCGGTGCTTTAATGGTTCTGGCTTATCAATTCCGGTTAAAAGCCCATTGCGGTCAATATCCTTAATAAGCTCATTGATCCGCTTAACCATTTTTTTATCTTCCCTCTGCCATTCGGTGTATTGCTCCCAAGCAGTAGGAGTAAATACTATATTCATTTATTCGTATGCCTCCAATTCTTCAATGGACTTAGTAACAAAACCACCTGCCTCAGCCTCTGCCATAGATTTATCAAGCATAGCAAGATACTCAGCGTTTCGCTTGGCTTTCATCATTTCGTTGTATTTAGCTTCGGAAAGCATAACAATATTTTCGTTCTTGGGTCTTGATATAATTAATGTTTCACCATTAAAAACCTTATCACATAAACTCTTGAAATTATCTCTAACATCCATGCTCTTTACTGCTAACATATAAAACACTCCTTTCCGTACATAAAAACGTATGGTTTTACGTACTTTAATTATATGCTATTATTATCTCCAGGTCAATAAATTTAATGTATTCACTTTCTGGCTACTTTGGATTTTGAATGACAGATATTGAGAAAATGGGCGATAGAAGCAAGTGTCTACAAATTGTCTACTTGTGACCCTTTTTGTAACTGGTTTTGTCAATGCCGATATTAACCAGACCATCAAGTCTTCTTGAGCGCTCCGGTTCTAAATCGTGAAGAGCACGATTGACACAGCGGCCTACAGTTTCCCAGTCCACTCTCATGAAGTATGATGTGGTACTTCTTGGAAGATAGGATGCAAACCATGCAACGGTAAGGTCGAAATCCTTGGTAAATCTACTACCTGGATATGCCCATGGAACTTCGGCAACATATACCCCATGTTCAAGGCAGATGATACGATGCGTCTGGTATTCAACTTCGACCAGAATACCACCCCAGTCCAGCCCCCTCCAAGTGGTTGGTCTGCTGGAATGTTTGTCATAAGCAGGACATGACTTGTGACAGAAAGGGCAGTCATTCTCATGCCATTTATTAGGTCTGGATTTGATACGGATGTGTTTCACGCCATCCTCATCAGAGTAAAGATTAAAATTTTCTATCAAGAGAATAAAGTATTGACAAAATTTTGTGGGGTGGGGTAGAATGACGGTAAAAAATTCCAAAACATAACGCATTGGCGCTTTTCGCAGAAAGAAGAAAAATAAACATGAAAAAGAGAAAGAACTTGGGAAAAAAGTTAGTAACAATGTTAGTGTCTGTAGGCTTTTTTGCAGTTTTGATTACAGTCTTTAATTTAATGGCATTACAAGCTATTCGAGAAAAGAATAATGTGCTTATAGAACAGTTTGAACAATATGAAGAAGCAGTGAAAAATAATGATACCGCGGTTTTTGAAACAGCAAAAGGAGAAGTGGCAGAAGCCATCAGACATAGCAACTACAGAATAAATGGAAGCATCATTTTTGATCTTGCACTTGTGGTAGCTAATATTATTGTAATCGTACTTCTTTCGATTGTTATTAATAAGTCCATTGTTCGTCCAGCAAAAAGAGCAAAGAATGATTTGGATGATATCATTTTAGGTATAGAATCAGGACAGGGTAATCTTACGTTAAGAGTATTTGATGAAACCAGTGATGAAATTGGTCAGCTTGCAAATGGTGTCAACCATTTTATTGAAACATTACAAAATCTTATGGTAAAGATTCAGAGTGTATCAAAAGATATGAAAAAATCTTCCTATCTTGTACAAAATGAGGCGGAATCTTCAAATATGAGTGCATCCAATGTGAGTGCAACATCGGAAGAACTTGCAGCATCCATGGAAGAGGTATCTGCTTCTCTATCTGATTTAGCCCAAGGATGTAATAATCTGCTGGAGAAAATGGCAGGCATGAATGAGGATGCTAAGAACTCTGCAATGAAGTTGCATGAAGTGAAGCTTACTGCAGAAAATAGCTATAAAGAAGCGATTGCATCAAAAGAAAAAACAGTAGAAACATTTGATGGCATTCAAAAGGATGTCGCGGAGGCAGTAGAAGCATCTAAGTCTGTAAATGAAATTGCAAAACTTACAGAAAATATCTTAAATATCGCAGCACAGACAAATCTTCTAGCACTTAATGCATCGATTGAAGCAGCAAGAGCAGGGGAAGCAGGCAGGGGCTTTGCCGTTGTTGCAGATGAAATCAGACAGCTTGCAGATAGTTCACGTGAGACAGCAAACAATATTCAGGAAATCAGTGGAAAAGTTATTGAGGCAGTAAACAATCTGTCTGGAAATGCAACGGAAATGATTCGTTTTGTAGATGAAAAGGTAGTACTTGATTATGACAACTTTGTAAAAATTATTGGAAATTATGATGCTGATTCTGATCAGGCAAGTAATACATTTAACGAGTTTGCAGTTAAGTCAAAAGATAGCTTAGGTACAATGAATGATATGAATGAAGGTATCAATAACATTTCTATAGCGATTGAAGAATCTGCAAAAGGTGTTACAAACGTAGCACAAGAGATATCACAACTTGTAACAGCAATTTCAGCAATTACAGTGCAGGCGGACGAAAATAAGAACCTTTCGGAAGATTTATCGGATGAAGTAGCAAAATTTGAAAAAGTTTAACTAACAGATTTTTATTATGAGAAAAACTGTATTAGGTAAATAACCCGCACTAACTAAAAATGAATGCTAGAATAAGCACAAAGGCATAGCCCCATTACGGGTTCTATGCCTTTGCGTTTTCCGGAAGCAGCATCCGGTAGTCGATATAGTAATCACAGGAAATCTTCCGGCTGTTGTGTCCATAGAATTCGATGATTTCCGGAAGATTGTCATTAACTGCATCAAATTCAAGATTCTGTTCCCGGCACCATTCGACAGCTTTTGACAGGGCTTCCCCCGCACGGCAAGTCCAGAGAATGAGTTTATTGCCATTACGTTTCCATTCCTGGAGATATTCAATGAGTGCCAGGTTTGGCTGATCAAGCTCCGGCCATTTGCTGTAGCAGAGAGTGCCATCGTAGCTGAAAGTAAATCTGTAATTTGTCAAATGTATATCCTTCAAAAACGCTTTGGAATCTCAACTCACAGCAGCAATGTTGAATCAGTCCTGCTCCAGCTTTAGCGGCTCACCTGTGTCTGCCTCAAATTCCTCTAGCTGCTTAAGCCAATATTCCTTATCTTTATTTGTTATCATTCTTATGACTTTACATGGATTTCCTGCCGCTATCACACTATCCGGAATATCCTTTGTGACAACCGACCCTGAGCCTATGACAACATTTGAACCTATGGTCACACCCGGATTGATGACCGTATTGCCACCGATCCATACATTATCGCCTATTGTAACCGGCTTGCCAAGCTCCACACCGGTATTTCTGATCATCGCATCTATCGGATGACATGCACAGTATATATTGACCCTTGGTCCCAGAAATGCATGATCTCCAATGATGACATCACACTGATCCAGAACTATCAGCCCTGTATTTGCATAGAAATAATCTCCCACGTGTATATTGGTTCCATAGTCACAATAAAAAGGTGGCTCTATATAACACTCCTTTCCCATGTGTGCAAATAATTTTCCAAGATATTCTCCGGTTCTTGTCATAGTCTCAGACCTCGAAGCACTGTTGAACTTATCTACCAGATCCTTCGCCTTACCTTCCGGATCCCAATCCACACATCTGTATAATTTACTTGCTTTCATTCTTCCAAGCATTTTCTCTACTCTATCCATAGCATTTTCTCCTCGCATTTATAATATTTACTCATCATGTTTATAATTGACTAAAGGATACCATTGTTTATGTCTATAATCAACTACTAGCAACAGAAAAATGGACTGTGAAAATAGGCCCATTTTTATCTATCTTTTATTAATACACATAAAGGTACATTCCAAACCAATGCAGCGCAGCCCCCAGCATCACAAAGATATGCCAGATAAAGTGCATCCCCTTGCTGTCCTTCACAAATGGAATCATGCCGAGCGTATAGACAATACCACCGCCCACGATCCATCCCAAAAGCGGCTTGTCATTTCTGAACCAGTCTGGAATGAACATGATGGCGCTCCATCCGATGACGAAGTACAGCGTATAGTGTATCGGTCGGAACCTGCCTGGTCCGAACACACATATGATGGTGATCCCCGCTATGATAAGCGCCCACTGCACACAGAACAACACTATTCCAAGCACATTTTCCCAGTACACAAGGTACATCGGAGCAAATGTTCCGCCTATCAGCAGATATATCGAGGAATAGTCAAATCTTCTCCAGATACGCTTGACTGCTAGCCCGGATTTGTATGAGTGATACAGGCAGCTCATAAGAAACATCAATATCAGTGATATTCCATAAAAACACGATGCCATCACTTTGAGCCCTGTGTCTGACTTCAGGAGAAGAAGGACAAAGCCGGCTATGGCAAGTCCTGCTCCTATTCCATGGGTGACTGCATTTCCCACTTCCTCAAGCACGGTAAGTTTTGGTGGCTCATTCAGTTCCCTGTAGTGCTGCCTTTTTGCTCTTTTTGCCTCTTTCTTCTCTTCTTTTCTTTTCTCTTTGTCCAGCTCAGCTTTCTGCTGAGTGCTCATATCTGATTCCGAGTTCTTTATTTCTGCCATATTTAATCCTGAAACTCCTTTCTATCTATAATTTATTCTGCTATCTATAATCTACACTGTCTTACAACCGCAGTTTCCTGCACCGTACAGAGTACAGCCCCGGGTTCATCATCGCAGACCGCTAAAGTGCCTCAAACACCTGCACGCTACGTATCCCACTACCAGTACTATAATATACACAAAATTTGATAAAAGAGCAACAAGTACTCCCATGCTCTGCTTCAGATTCGAGATTCTTATCCGAAAATGATTATTGACAGAACCAAACATCCCCAATATAGCTATGAAGGAATCGAAATTCCTTCCATCTGCATAAAAGAAAAACGAGACGACCAAAATATTGACTCTTCTTATTCTGGATGTTTCTGTGATATACTTATATGGGGTCGTATCAGACCGGAAAGGAAATATTATGTTACAAAAATTATATGTTTTTTTC
>ENA-OPVY01000199-OPVY01000199.1-human-gut-metagenome-genome-assembly--contig:-NODE-199-length-54357-cov-9.187488_pt1 | contig 54357 bp, 54 predicted proteins | sample MGYA00241503_ERZ501998 | MGnify/ENA primary metagenome ERZ501998 (study PRJEB25962, sample SAMEA2042107) | human gut metagenome | biome: human gut; feature: human-associated habitat; material: faeces... | reverse complement strand
CTGTAGCCTTATGCTTATGTTTCTTTTAGAAGAACAGACCCAGAAAGAAGTAACTTATTATCCTAAACAGCGGCATATTGGCAAACGCATAAATCCATCACATAGTCAAAGAAAAACTGTATCCGAAAATAAAAAGTAATAAAAACAGAGATTAGCGTTTGACATAAAGCCATAGATTCTGTATGATAAAAAGAGTGCCCCGAAATGTTGTAAACAGAAAGATGAGGAATCAATAGTGAATAATAATACACAGGAAAGTAAAATACAGTTAGAATATATCAATAAATGTACAGAGCTTGTGAAGGAAAAATATGAAAAGGCGCCAGCTTTCTTTATCCAGAATGCAGGCTGCCAGATGAATTCCCTGCAGACGGATACAGTGGCCGGTATCGTGAAAAGTATGGGCTATACAGAAGTATCCAGAGAAGAAGATGCAGATGTTGTCATCTATAACACCTGCACAGTCCGGGAGAATGCAAACCTGAAGATTTACGGTCATCTTGGCCATCTGAAAAGTATTAAGAAAAAGAATCCTGAACTGAAGATTGTATTGTTTGGCTGCATGATGCAGGAGCCGGAAGTAATTGAGAAGATCCACAAAGAATATTCTTTTGTTGATCTGGTTTTCGGTACCCATAACTTCCATAAGTTTCCGGAGCTTTTCTACAGAAGCTTAAATACGGAGGGACAGATTATTGATGTCTGGAAGGAATCTGATGAAATCGTGGAGGGTATGCCTTCTGACCGTAAATATTCCTTTAAAACGGGTGTCAATATTATGTTTGGCTGCAATAATTTCTGCAGTTACTGTATTGTACCATATGTAAGAGGAAGAGAGAAGAGTCGCGAACCGGAGGCAATCATAGAAGAAATCAAGGGTCTGGTGGCTGACGGTGTGACAGAAGTTATGCTTCTGGGACAGAACGTTAATTCCTATGGAAAGACACTGGAACATCCGGTTACTTTTGCACAGCTTCTGAAACAGGTGGAAGCAATTGAAGGATTAAAGAGAATCCGTTTCATGACTTCCCATCCGAAAGATCTGTCTGATGAACTGATCCGGACAATGGCAGAGAGCAAAAAAGTGTGCCATCACCTTCACCTTCCCATGCAGTCCGGAAGCAGCCGAATCTTAAAGATCATGAACCGCCGTTATGACAAAGAAAAGTATCTGGAGCTTGTAGACAAGATCCGTAATGCCGTACCGGATATTTCCCTTACTACAGATATCATTGTAGGTTTTCCGGGAGAAACGGAAGAGGATTTCCAGGATACCCTGGACGTTGTGGAAAAATGCGATTTTGATTCTGCGTTTACCTTTATTTATTCCAAAAGAAGCGGCACACCTGCTGCCAAAATGGAGAATCAGGTACCTGAGGATGTGGTAAAAGACCGTTTTGACCGTCTTCTGGCTCTGGTTCAGGAAAAAGGCCGAAAGGCTTCTTCCCGTTTCGAGGGAACTGTTCAGGAAATCCTTGTAGAGGAAGAAAGCAGAGAAAAAGGTATCTTTACAGGAAGAACAGAATATAACCTTCTGGTCCATTTCCCGGGATGTCAGGATCTGATCGGTAAATATGTAAAAGTAAAACTGGATACCTGCAAGGGATTCTATTATTTCGGAAGCCTTGCAGAATAAAAACATTGAAAAATACTAACTGTTTACGAACAGTAATATAAAGGACTTCTACAGAAGCCCATATCAATTTGGATATAAAGGGTGGAAGATAAAAGTGAAACAAAATAAATACGAAATAGATATGTGTAACGGAACCATCATGGACAAGCTGATTTCCTTTTCACTGCCGCTGATGCTGTCCGGAATCCTGCAGCTGATGTTTAATGCTGTGGATATCATAGTGGTGGGAAGATTTAGCGGAAGTCAGGCACTTGCAGCCGTAGGCTCAACCACAGCACTGATCAATGTGTTTACCAATCTGTTTATTGGTATCTCACTTGGTGCGAATGTACTTGCTGCCCGGTTCTATGCGGCAGGAAAAGACCGGGAAATGTCAGATACCGTTCATACGGCTGTAACTCTTGCACTGGTAAGCGGTATCGTCATGGCATTTGTGGGACTGATTTTTTCCAGATGGGCTCTGGAACTGATGGGTACCCCGGATGATGTGATCGGACAGTCTGCACTGTATATGAAAATCTATTTTCTGGGTATGCCGTTTTTTATGCTTTATAATTATGGAGCTGCGATTCTGCGGGCTGTAGGAGATACGAAACGTCCACTGATCTTTCTGGTTATTTCCGGTGTTGTAAATGCAGTACTGAATCTGCTCCTCGTGATCATGTTTCATATGGATGTGGCGGGCGTAGCCATTGCTACTGTGATCTCCCAGTTAATTTCCTGCATTCTGGTACTCAGATGTCTGCGTACATCGAAAACCAGCTACCAGCTTCATTTTGGAAAATTAAGGATCAATACTGTCTATTTAAAACAGATTTTCCAGGTTGGGATTCCGGCCGGGATCCAGAGCACAGTCATTAATCTGTCAAATGCTCTGCTTCAGTCCTCGGTTAACTCCTTTGGGTCGACCGCCATGGCAGGGTATACGGCGGCCAATAATATTTTCGGTTTTCTGTATGTGGCGGTGAACTCTGTCACACAGGCATGTATGAGCTTTACCAGTCAGAACTATGGTGTGCATAAATTTAAACGTATGGATAAGGTTCTGGTCGACTGTCTTATTATTTCCGTAGTTAGCTCCTTTTCCCTTGGATGCGGTGCATATTTCTTCGGTTCTGAGATTCTTAAGATTTATACTGCCGATCCGGAAGTGATCCGCTGCGGACTGGAAATCCTGTCTTACACTACCGTACCTTATTTTCTCTGCGGGATTATGGATCTGTTTCCGGGTGCCCTGCGTGGAATGGGACATTCCGGCGTTCCAATGATCCTGTCAGTGATCGGAACAGTAGGAACCAGGATCGTATGGATCTTTGGAATATTCCCGCATCACAGATCACTGGCTGTTCTGTTTATTTCCTATCCTGCATCCTGGATGCTGACGATCATTATGCAGGTCATCTGTTTTTATTTTGTCAGAAGAAAAGTGCATAGAGTATAGGTCTTTGAGCTTTCGCGAAAAATAATTACCGGCAGAATATTACCGGCGGTTATTTTCTGTGAGAGCTCTTTTTTGTGTTACTGCTGCTTACTCTGTCCACAGTAACTAATCTTTTTGTTTCCGATATGAAAAAACAGTATTGACAAATACCCCATAAGGGTATATAGTGACTACTATAAAGATACCCCGTAAGGGTATTTTGAAATCGTTATATGTTTCAAAAGTTTATATAAAACAGAGCTTATTTATAAAAATCAGAAGGAGGATTTCCCATATGGCAGATACACAGGAGAAAAAAGTCTGTCCCTGTTGCACAAAACACACAATGCGTTCTGAGGAGGAGAGAAAGAAGCTGATCAATCGTCTTAAACGTGTGGAAGGACAAATCCGAGGGATTATCGGTATGCTGGAGAATGATGCGTACTGTAACGATATCCTGATCCAGTCCGCAGCAGTCAACGCAGCAGTGAACGCATTTAACAAAGAACTGCTTGCCAGCCATATCCGCAACTGTGTGGCAAGAGATATCCGCAGGGGCAAGGATGAGACGATCGATGAACTGGTGGCTACTTTGCAGAAACTGATGAAGTGAAAGCTGTGTTCAGACTGTTATAGCATCAGAGTACAGCAGAACAAAGATCTGGGAACTGCAAAGCAACAGAGCAGTAGATATCAGGTAAGGAACAACAAGTCGTAGGAGGAATAGAAATGGAACAATACAATGTAACCGGAATGAGCTGTGCAGCCTGCAGCAGCAGAGTGGAGAAGGCCGTATCCAGGGTTCCGGGGGTGACATCCTGTTCGGTCAGTCTGCTGACCAACTCCATGGGAGTAGAGGGAACTGCCGGTGCAGGTGCGATCATCAAGGCAGTACAGGATGCAGGTTATGGAGCATCCTTAAAGGGGGCATCCGGAGAACAGATATCTGCTTCTGCGGCAGAGGAGGCACTGGAAGACCATGAAACACCGGCACTGAAACGAAGGCTGATCGCATCTGTAGGCTTTCTGCTTGTGCTGATGTATTTTTCCATGGGACATATGATGTGGGGCTGGCCTCTTCCGGCATGGTTTAATGATAATCATATTGCCATGGGACTGGTGCAGCTTCTTCTCGCCGGAATCATAATGGTCATTAACCAGAAATTTTTTATCAGCGGCTTTAAGAGTCTGTGGCATCGTGCACCAAATATGGATACCCTTGTAGCACTTGGTTCCATGGCATCCTTTTTGTGGAGTGTTTATGTACTTTTTGCAATGACAAGAGCACAGGTGGACGGAGATTCTGCAGCAGTTATGAATTACATGATGGAGTTCTATTTTGAATCTGCCGCCATGATCCTTACCCTGATCACAGTTGGAAAAATGCTGGAAGCCCGATCTAAGGGAAAGACAACGGATGCGCTGAAAGGTCTGATGAAGCTGGCACCTAAGACAGCAGTTGTTGTCCGGAACGGACAGGAGGCTACGGTGCCCATCGAACAGGTCCGAAAAGGTGATGTTTTTGTGGTACGTCCCGGTGAGAACATTCCGGTGGACGGAGTGGTCCTTGAGGGAAACAGTGCGGTCAATGAGGCGGCACTTACAGGGGAGAGTATTCCTGTTGACAAGAATCCGGGAGATGCAGTCTCTGCTGCAACCGTAAACCAGTCCGGATTTATCAGATGCGAAGCTACCCGGGTAGGCGAGGACACTACTCTTTCCCAGATTATTAAGATGGTCAGTGATGCGGCTGCAACAAAAGCTCCTATTGCCAAAATCGCAGACAGGGTTTCCGGAGTTTTTGTTCCGACAGTTATCAGTATTGCGGTTGTCACCACCATTGTCTGGCTGCTGGCAGGAAAAGAGTTCGGATATGCACTTGCCAGAGGTATTTCTGTTCTGGTCATCAGCTGTCCCTGTGCCCTTGGGCTTGCCACACCGGTTGCCATTATGGTAGGAAACGGAATGGGGGCCAAAAACGGAATCCTGTTTAAAACAGCAGTATCCCTGGAGGAAGCAGGTAAGATCCAGATTATTGCATTAGATAAGACAGGAACTATCACAAAGGGTGAACCGCAGGTGACAGATATGGTTCCTGCAAAGGGAATCTCGGAGGAAGAGCTTTTAGGCTATGCCTATGCACTTGAGAAGAAGAGTGAACATCCTCTTGCAAAAGCCATTATTGCCAGAGCAGAGGAGAAAAAGATTGTTTTGCAGAAGGTTTCTGATTTTCAGGCTCTTCCTGGAAACGGACTTCGTGCAGTAGTAAATCATGAGATGGTTACAGGCGGAAATATGAAATTTATCAGCAATGAAACCTCTGTATCACCGGAACTGATGAAGCAGGCAGAAAAACTTGCAGGAGAAGGAAAAACACCACTTCTTTTTGCGAAAGGCGGGAAGCTTCTCGGCATGATCGCAGTGGCAGATGTTATAAAAGAAGATAGCCCTCAGGCAATAAAAGAACTGCAGAATATGGGAATCCGGGTAGTAATGCTTACCGGTGATAATGAACGCACAGCAAAAGCGATCGGAGCACAGGCAGGAGTGGACGATGTAATTGCAGGTGTTCTTCCGGATGGTAAGGAAAGTGTGATCCGTTCTCTGAAGGAACAGGGAAAGGTTGCCATGGTGGGAGACGGAATCAATGATGCACCTGCACTTACCAGGGCAGACATCGGAATCGCGATCGGTGCAGGAACAGATGTTGCCATTGATGCCGCAGATGTGGTATTAATGAAGAGCCGGCTCAGTGATGTACCTGCTGCCATACGTTTAAGCCGGGCAACATTGAGAAATATCCATGAGAATCTTTTCTGGGCATTCTTCTACAATGTGATCGGTATTCCACTGGCAGCCGGTGTATGGATTCCGATTTTCGGATGGACACTGAACCCCATGTTTGGTGCAGCTGCCATGAGCCTTTCCAGTTTCTGTGTGGTAACCAATGCACTGAGACTGAATCTCTTTAAGGTACATGATGCTTCCAGAGACAAAAAAATAAAACAGAATGTGGAAGAAATCCATTATATTTCAGCTAATGCAGAAATGAAAAACGTAACAGAAAACAAAAGTCTAAAGGCAGAGAATCCAGACTTTTGCAACAGTGAAATTCATGATCCAAAAGATCAGGAAAATATAAAAGAAAACAAGGAGAGCAAAGAAATGACAACAATCACAGTAAACGTAACAGGAATGATGTGTGGACATTGTGAAGCACATGTGACAAAGGCAGTAAAAGAGGCATTTGGAGTGGAAGATGTAGTTTCCTCCCATGAAAAAGGAACCACAGTGATCCATGCTCCGGAGAAACTGGACGAGGATAAGATCCGCGAAGCGATCAAAGAAGCCGGCTATGAAGTAACCGGTATCACACAGGAATAAAAAACAAAAAGGGGATTTTATGGAAAACCAGAACCAGACACCACATAAAAGACGTGTCCGTTATAAAGGAAAATATCCGAAGAAATTCGAAGAGAAATACAAGGAATTACAGCCTGAGAAATATAAAGATACCATTGAACACGTGATTCAGAAAGGAAATACCCCGGCGGGAATGCATATCTCCATTATGGTTAAGGAAATCCTTGATTTTCTTAATATCCAGCCGGGCGAAACCGGATTTGATGCCACATTGGGCTATGGCGGCCATACGAAAGCAATGCTTCAGTGTCTAAATGGCAAGGGCCATATTTATGCAACAGATGTAGACCCTGAGGAATCCGCCAAAACAAAGAAACGTCTGGCAGAGCAGGGATTCGGGGAAGAACTGCTGACAGTAAAGCTTCAGAACTTCTGCACCATTGATGAGATTGCCAAAGAGGTTGGAGGATTTGACTTTATTCTGGCAGATCTCGGTGTTTCATCCATGCAGATTGATAACCCCAAAAGAGGTTTCTCTTTTAAAACAGACGGACCTCTGGATCTGCGCCTGAATCAGGAAACCGGCATCAGTGCAGCCCGGCGTCTGGATACCATTTCCAGAGAGGAGCTTGCGGGAATGCTCTGTGAAAATTCTGATGAACCATACTGTGAGGAACTCGCCAAAGCCATTACCGATGAGATCCGCAGAGGCAATCATATTGATACTACCACAAAACTGCGTCAGGTAATCGAAAAAACTCTTGATTTCCTTCCTGAAAAAGAAAAGAAAGAGACAATTAAGAAGACCTGTCAGCGAACCTTCCAGGCATTGCGTATTGATGTTAACCATGAGTTCGAAGTACTGTATGAATTTATGGAGAAGCTTCCGGATGCTTTGCGTCCGGGCGGACGTGTGGCAATCCTTACCTTTCATTCCGGTGAAGACAAGCTGGTAAAAAAAGCGCTTAAAGCAGGATACAAGGAGGGAATCTACTCAGACTATGCAAAAGATGTGATCCGCCCCTCAGCCAAAGAGTGCACACAGAACCCAAGAGCCCGTTCCACAAAGATGCGCTGGGCTATAAAGGCTAAATAAAAAAATCTTTTATAAACTATCTGCTATCTTGCAACTTTTTTTTATTCATGTTAAAATCGTAGCTGTTCAGTGTCTTCACGATTATAGAAGATGCTGAACAGTTAATAGTTACATGAAAAATATATACATTATAAGATAAAAAGCAGTGCCAGGCTGTTATAAAGATAGGAGATTATAAACAAATGGCAATGTCACCGATGATGCAGGAATACTGCAAAACAAAGGAACAATATAAAGACTGCATTCTATTTTACCGTCTGGGAGATTTCTACGAGATGTTTTTTGATGATGCGTTGCTTGTCACCAAAGAGCTGGAAATCACACTTACAGGAAAAGACTGCGGATTAGAGGAGAGGGCACCCATGTGTGGTGTCCCTTATCATGCTGCGGAGACTTATATTAATCGTCTGATCGAGAGAGGACATAAGGTAGCGATCTGTGAGCAGGTAGAGGATCCTAAAAAAGCCAAAGGACTGGTAAAGCGTGAGGTTGTAAGGATCGTAACCCCAGGAACCACACTGGATGCTGCTGCTCTTGATGAGACAAAGAATAATTACCTGATGTCTATTGTGTCTATGGAAGAACATTTCGGATGCGCTATTGCAGACATTACAACAGGTGACTGTTTCCTTACTGAGGTGGACAAACCTCAGAAACTTCTTGATGAGATCAATAAATTTGTTCCTGCAGAGATTATCTGTAATGATTCTTTTTATATGTCTAATATAGATACAGATGACTTGCAGAACCGTCTTGGGATTTGTGTTTTTTCATTGGATTCCTGGTATTTCGATGACGAGTTGTGCCGCCGCACACTAAAAGATCATTTTCATGTAGGTTCTCTGGAGGGATTGGGCGTTGGTGATTATGACTGCGGGATCATTGCAGCAGGAGCACTTTTCCTTTATCTGAAGGAAACACAGAAAACCGCGCTGTCCCATATGGCGACGATCCGTCCGTATGCAGCAGAAAAGTATATGCTGATCGACAGCTCCAGCCGCAGGAATCTTGAACTTGTAGAAACATTACGTGAAAAACAGAAAAGAGGTTCTCTTCTCTGGGTACTGGATAAGACAAAGACTGCCATGGGTGCCAGAACACTTCGCAGTTATGTAGAACAGCCATTGATCGACAGAGATGAGATCGAGGAACGTCTTGAGGCGTTGGAAGAGTTAAATAAAAATGGAATGCTTCGCGACGAGATCAGGGAATATCTGGGACCTGTCTATGATCTGGAACGACTGATCAGCCGTATCAGTTATAAGTCAGCTAATCCGCGGGATCTGATCGCTTTTTCTTCTTCACTGGAAATGCTTCCATATATAAAACAGGTATTAAAAGAATTTAAGACTCCCCTGCTTCAGAAAATTTATGAAGATATGGACTCTCTGGAAGATGTAACAAATCTGATTAAACGTGCCATCGTGGAAGATCCGCCTCTTGCACAGAAGGATGGCGGTATTATCAAAGAAGGTTATAATGAAGATGTAGATAAATTCCGCCGTTCCAGAACAGATGGCAAAAAATGGCTTTCCGAACTGGAAGCAAGGGAACGTGAGCGTACCGGTATCAAGACAATGAAGATTAAATATAATCGTGTATTTGGTTATTCACTGGAGGTTACCAATACATTTAAAGACCAGGTACCTGACAACTATATTCGTAAGCAGACACTTTCTAATGCAGAACGTTACATTACACAGGAATTGAAGGAATTGGAAGATTTAATTCTTGGTGCAGAGGACAAGCTTTATGCGCTGGAATATGAATTATTCTGTAATGTGCGTGATACTGTCGGTAAAGAGGTTGTGCGTATTCAGAAAACAGCCAAGGCAGTAGCCGCATTAGATGTGTTTGCTTCTCTTGCCCTGGTAGCGGAAAGAAATCATTTTGTACGTCCGAAAACAAACACAACAGGTGTGATTGACATCAAGAATGGCCGTCATCCGGTTGTAGAGCAGATGATTGAGAACGATATGTTTATTGCAAATGATACATATCTGGACAACCATAAAAAAAGGGTATCCATTATCACAGGTCCAAATATGGCAGGTAAGTCTACATATATGAGACAGACTGCCCTGATCGTACTGATGGCACAGATCGGAAGCTTTGTCCCTGCTGAAAAAGCGAACATTGGAATTGTTGACAGAATCTTTACACGTGTAGGTGCATCGGATGACCTGGCAAGTGGTCAGAGTACATTTATGGTGGAGATGACAGAAGTTGCCAATATTTTGAGAAATGCAACTGCAAGAAGCCTTCTGATCCTTGATGAGATTGGACGTGGTACGAGTACTTTCGATGGACTGGCTATTGCGTGGGCGGTAATCGAACATATCAGCAACACCAAGCTCTGTGGTGCCAAGACTTTATTTGCAACTCATTATCATGAGCTTACCGAGTTGGAGGGAAAAATCCCAGGAGTGAATAACTACTGTATTGCAGTTAAAGAAAAAGGAGACGATATCGTATTCTTACGTAAAATTGTTCAGGGTGGTGCAGATAAGAGCTATGGTATTCAGGTTGCCAAGCTGGCAGGTGTGCCTGATTCTGTAATCCAGCGTGCGAAGGAACTGGTAGAGGAGCTCAGTGATGCGGATATTACGGCAGCAGTAAAGGATTTAACCACGACGAAAAAGAAGAAGCCGGTATATGATCAGATGGATATGGCACAGATGTCCCTGTTTGATACCGTTAAAGATGATGACATCATAGAAGAAATCAAGGGTCTTGATATGGGAAACATGACTCCTATCGAGGCAATGAACACACTTTATAACCTGCAGAACAAGATTAAGAACAGATGGTGATAAAAGTTGAGAAAAATTGCAGTATTAGACCAGCAGACCATAGATAAGATCGCTGCCGGTGAGGTAGTGGAACGTCCGTCCTCCATTGTGAAGGAGCTTGTGGAGAATGCAATTGATGCAGGAGCAACTGCAGTAACAGTGGAGATCACAGACGGCGGCAAAAAGATGATACGTATCACAGATAATGGCGGGGGTATGGAAAGAGATCAGGTACCCCTGGCATTTTTGCGTCATGCCACCAGTAAGATTGAGAAGGTTGAGGATCTGGAACACATTGCGTCTCTTGGATTTCGCGGTGAGGCTTTGTCCAGTATTGCCGCTGTTGCACAGGTGGAACTGATCACAAAAACCCCATCTGCATTAAGCGGAGTCCGCTATGTGATCAATGGTGGTGTACAGGAGTCTTTAGAGGATATGGGGGCTCCGGAAGGAACTACTTTCCTGGTGAGAAACCTTTTTTATAATACACCTGCAAGAAGCAAGTTCTTGAAATCAGATACTACGGAAGGAAATTATGTCAGCACTTTGATGGAACAGCTGGCATTGTCCCATCCTGAGATTTCTTTTAAATATATCCAGAATAAACAGGTGAAGCTTCATACTTCCGGAAATTACAATGTAAAAGATGTGATCTATAATATATATGGAAGAGATATTACCAAAGCACTTCTTGAAGTATCCTACGAGAATGATTTCATGAAGATTGAGGGTTTTGTGGGAAAACCGGAGATTTCCAGAGGCAACCGTACTTTTGAGAATTACTATATTAACGGACGTTTTGTAAAAAACAGGATCATTGCAAAGGGAATCGAGGATGCCTATAAGGGGTTTCTTATGCAACATAAGTTTCCGTTTGTTTCGCTTCATATTCAGATGGAGGGAAATGATCTGGATGTAAATGTGCATCCAAGCAAGATGGAGGTGCGGTTTGCAAGAGGAACAGAAGTTTATGATGCAGTTTACGAGACAGTCCACAAGGCTCTTACCACAAGAGAAATGATCCAGACAGTGCCTTTTGGAAAAGAAGAACCGATTAAAAAGCAGCAGCCTGTGGTAAAACCGGGGGATGTACCGGAGCCATTTGAAACCAGACGTCGGGCTGAAATTCCGGAGTATCGTCCACAGACTGTAAATACAGCTTCCAGGGTTTCTGAGCATACCGCACTACCACGAGGAACTGTTACAATGGCAGAACAGGCAGTGCGTGAACAGCAGATCTATCAGACCAGGGATCCTCTTACCAAGGCAGAGGAACAGCTTTTTGAGGGAACACTAAGCGAGAAAAAGAATGAAGAACAACCGGTATTTTCAGAGACAAAGCAGGAAATTGCAGAACAGAAAACTGCAGAATATCTGAAGACTGCTGTGGATTCAGAAGGAAACAGAAAACAGATAGAACAAAACAAAAATGTAATATCAGAAGAAATCAGACCACAGCAACTGGAATTATTTGAGGAAAAACTTCTTGCTCCTGAATCCCGAAGCCGTCATCAGCTGATCGGACAGATTTTTGATACTTACTGGCTTGTTCAGTTTGAGGATAAATTTTTTATTATCGACCAGCATGCGGCACATGAAAAGGTTTATTATGAACGTTTCGTAAAAAGGTTTCGTGAGCAGACAGTAGAATCCCAGTACCTCAGCCCGCCGCTGATCGTATCCCTGAATCTTCAGGAAGAAGCTCTTCTTAAGGCTAACCGTAAGTATTTCGAGGATTTTGGATTTGAGATTGAACCATTTGGCGGTAAGGAATACTGTATCAATGCAGTCCCGGCCAATCTGTACGGTCTTACGGAGGAAGAACTTTTTCTGGAAATGCTTGACAATCTTGCTTCTGAGAAGGATAAAGATCCACTTGGAATCTTTGCTTCCAGACTGGCCACCATGGCATGTAAGGCTGCGGTAAAGGGAAATCACCAGATGTCCGACCGGGAAGCAAATGCCTTGATCGATGAACTGCTCACACTGGAGAATCCCTATCACTGTCCTCATGGAAGACCGACGATTATTTCCATGACTAAAACAGAACTGGAAAAGAAATTTAAACGTATTGTATAGTTTATATATAAGGAGCTATTATGAAAAAGCCACTGATCGTTCTTACAGGACCGACGGCAGCAGGAAAAACCCATCTATCCATTGCTCTTGCGAAAGCAGTAAACGGAGAGATCATTTCTGCTGATTCCATGCAGGTCTACAAATATATGGATATTGGATCAGCTAAGATCCGGCCGGAGGAGATGCAGGGAGTAAAGCATTATCTGGTAGATGAACTGCTGCCTCAGGAAGAATTTCATATCGTGAAATTCCAGCAGATGGCAAAAGCTGCCATGGAAGAAATTTATGCCAAGGGGAAAATTCCTGTTCTGGTAGGAGGAACCGGATTTTATATACAGGCTATTACAAAGGATATTGATTTTACTCAGGCAGAGCAGGAAGACGGATACCGTCAGGAGCTGGAACAGCTTGCTGCAGAGAAGGGAAATGAATATCTGCATCAGATGCTTTTGGATGTTGATCCTGTCAGTGCCGGGGAAATCCACGCCAATAATGTAAAACGTGTGATCAGGGCACTGGAGTTTTATCATCAGAACCAGTCGCCGATCTCCGCACATAATCAGGAGCAAAAGGAACACGAAACCCCTTATAATCTGGCATATTTTGTGCTGAATGTACCAAGGGAACTTCTTTATAAACGGATTGATGACCGTATTGATGAGATGTTAAAAGAGGGACTCCTTGAGGAAGTGCAGAAGTTAAAAGATATGGGATACCACAGGGGGATGGTTTCCATGCAGGGACTTGGATATAAAGAAATCCTTGCATATCTGGATGGCGAGTATCCGTTAGAGGAAGCGGTCAGGATCCTGAAAAGAGATACCAGACATTTTGCAAAACGCCAGCTGACCTGGTTTCGCAGGGAGAAGGATACCATCTGGATGAATAAGGATGAATTTGACTATAATGAAGACAGAATCCTTGATGAAATGCTGAAGGTATGCAGGGACAGAGGAATTTTATAACCGAATTTTTCTTAAAAATCACTGATACAGAATAAGTGAAATTCAGAGATAAAATAAAGATAATAATGCAAACAGAAATGAGGACGAAACAAATTATGAAAGAAATGTACGCACAGCTTGGGATTTCTTCAGAGGTTTATGACTTTGGTCATAAGATTGAGGAATCTTTAAAAGAAAGATTTGAAAAATTTGATAAAACGGCAGAATATAACCAGATGAAGGTGCTTCTTGCCATGCAGAAAAATAAAGTAAGCGCAGAATGCTTCGGAAGTTCTTCCGGTTATGGATATGACGATATTGGCCGGGAAACACTTGAAAAGGTTTATGCAGATACTTTCCATACGGAAGCCTGTCTGGTACGCCCGCAGATCACATGCGGAACTCACGCGCTGGCCATTGCCTTATTCGGTAATCTCCGTCCGGGTGATGAACTTCTGGCACCTGCCGGAAAGCCTTACGATACTCTGGAAGAGGTAATCGGCATCCGCCCGTCAAAAGGTTCTCTCGCAGAATATGGAGTAAGTTACCGTCAGGTGGAACTGTTAGAAGACGGAACCTTTGATTATAACAGCATCCGTAAAGCAATCAATGAAAAGACACGTCTTGTGGAGATCCAGCGTTCCAAAGGATACCAGACACGTCCGTCTTTCTCTGTAAAGCAGATTGGAGAACTGATTTCTTTTGTAAAGAGTATTAAACCAGATGTGATCTGTATGGTGGATAACTGCTACGGTGAGTTTGTAGATACCATTGAGCCAAGTGATGTGGGAGCTGATATGATTGTTGGTTCTCTGATCAAAAATCCGGGCGGCGGACTTGCGCCTATCGGCGGTTATATTGCAGGTACTAAGGAGTGCGTGGAGAATGCTTCTTACAGAATGACCTGTCCCGGACTTGGCAGTGAGGTAGGCGCAACTCTGGGAGTCAACCGTTCTTTCTTCCAGGGATTTTTCCTTGCACCAATGGTTACCAAGGGTGCGTTAAAGGGAGCTGTATTTGCGGCAAATATTTATGAGAAACTTGGATTCCCGGTAATCCCGGATTCCACAGAGCCACGTCAGGACATCATTCAGGCAGTAAGCCTTGGCACACCGGAAGGTCTGATCGCGTTCTGTAAGGGTATTCAGGCAGCAGCTCCGGTTGACAGTTATGTGGATCCGGAGCCATGGGATATGCCCGGATATGACAGTCAGGTTATCATGGCAGCAGGTGCTTTTGTACAGGGCTCTTCCATCGAGCTTTCCGCAGATGGTCCGATGAAACCGCCATATGCAGTGTATTTCCAGGGCGGACTTACCTGGGAACATGCAAAGCTTGGCGTTTTGATGTCTCTTCAGAAAATGGTTGATAAGGGGCTTGTATCTTTATGAAAAAAAGGCAGGTAGTGATCACAGGAGCAGGAGCCTGTGGACTGATGGCAGCGATCATGGCAGCCCGAAACGGGGCAGCAGTCACTGTTCTGGAACAGAACGAGAAACCCGGAAAGAAAATCTGTGCTACAGGAAACGGCAGATGTAATTTTTCCAATCTTGCAAGACCGGATGATGCATACAGAGGCGAACATCCGGAATTTGTCGAAGATGCACTCAGAGAGTTTTCTGTCGAGAATACCATTGAGTTTTTCAAAGAGATAGGAATCTATCCTTTAAACAGGAACGGCTATCTTTATCCGAGAAGCAATCAGGCGCAGAGTGTTGTAGATGTACTGTGTATGGAGGCTGCCAGTCTGGGTGTGAAAATAAAGACAAACGAACAGGTTACAGAAATAAAAACCGGGACAAATGAAAAGAATTTCCAAATCCTGACAAAAGGATGGCACTATGATGCAGATGCACTGATACTTGCCAATGGATCCCGGGCATCTTCTGTTTCAGGTTCAGACGGCAGCGGATATATGCTGGCAGAGAGCTTTCATCACCGTATTGTCCCGGTTTATCCGGCACTTACTGCCCTGAAGTGTAAAGGTTCTTCTTTTAAGGCATGGGCAGGCGTACGTACAGAAGGAGAGATTTCTCTTTTTACAGATGGGAAATTCTGTAAATCTGAACATGGCGAGCTACAGCTTACAGAATACGGAATCTCCGGAATCCCAGTGTTTCAGCTCAGCACTTATGCAGTACGTGCAGTCAGAGAAGGACATAAAGCAGAGCTCCGCATTAATTTCATGCCGGAGCTGTCAGAAGAAGAATTAAAGAAACTTCTGTATGCACGAAAGAAGGCATGTCCCTATAAAAAAGAAAAAGAACTTCTGGTGGGACTTTTCCCGGAAAAGCTTATCAAAATCCTTATATCACAAAAACAACTGGTTTCTGCCATAAGGGAATTTCCTCTTGAAGTGCAGGATGGTATGTCATTTTCACAGGCACAGGTCTGCTCCGGGGGAGTAGATACCTCACAGGTAAATTCTCAAACCATGGAGTCAAAGCTCTGTAGGGGTCTGTACTTTGCAGGGGAGCTTCTGGATATTGACGGTACATGCGGCGGATATAATCTGCAATGGGCATGGAGCAGCGGCGCAGTGGCCGGCAAAAATGCAGCAAAGGAGGAGAAAAATTGATTCGAATTTCACAGCTGAAACTTCCAATCACACATACAAAGGCACAGCTCGAAAAAAAGATTGCAAAAACATTAAAAAATCCCGGAAACAGTTTTACTTACGAGATAAAAAAGCAATCTCTGGACTGCAGACACAAAAATGACAAAATCTTTGTATATACTGTAGATGTAACGATCAGAGATGAACAGAAACTCGCCAAAAAAGTTAACAATAACAACATTATGTTAACAAAAGAGAAACCATATGAATTTCCCTCTCCGGGTGAGACACCTCTTTTACATTCTCCCGTTATTGTGGGAAGTGGTCCTGCAGGGCTTTTCTGCGGATGGTATCTTGCGAAGGCCGGATATTGTCCAATAATACTTGAACGCGGAGAAGAGGCTGAGAAACGTCAGAAAACAGTAGAGAATTTCTGGAAAAATGGTGTTCTTGACCCTGAGTCCAATGTACAGTTCGGAGAGGGCGGCGCCGGCACCTTTTCCGACGGAAAGCTGAACACGCTGGTAAAAGATCCTTACGGACGTAATCATGAGGTACTGAAGCGTTTCGTAGCTGCCGGCGCACCGGAAGAAATTATTTATCAGCAGAAGCCACATCTGGGAACGGATGTGCTGGTTGGTATTGTTGAAAAAATGCGTCATGAAATCGAAGAAATGGGAGGAAAATTCTGCTTCCGTTCCAAGGTGACAGATCTGATTTTTGAGAACAATACATTAAAAGAAATTGAGATCAACAATGATAAGAGAATCCCTGCACAAGTCTGTGTACTGGCACCAGGACACAGTGCAAGAGATACTTTTGAAATGTTACAGAAACGTGGTGTTTATATGGAGCCAAAGTCATTTGCAGTGGGGCTGCGTATTGAACATCCTCAGGAAATGATCAATATGGATCTTTATGGAGAGCCTGAGAATGAATTACTTGGTGCAGCCAGCTATAAAGTAACCCATAAGTGTGCAAATGGCAGAGGTGTTTATTCTTTTTGTATGTGTCCGGGCGGATATATTGTAAATGCATCCTCTGAACCCGGTCGTCTCGCAGTGAACGGAATGAGCTATCAGGCACGTGATTCCAGAAATGCAAACAGTGCCATGATCGTCACAGTCACACCAGAAGATTTCCCGGATAAAGGAATTCTTGGCGGCGTAGAATTTCAGCGTGATCTGGAGAAAAAAGCATGGGAGCTCGGAGAAGGAAAAATTCCTGTTCAGCTGTTTGGTGATTTTTGCAAAAATCAGGCAAGTGAAGCATTAGGAGAGGTTACTCCTTGTATGAAGGGAGAATATATACTGACAAATGTACGCTCTGTTCTGCCAAAAGCAGTAGGCGATTCTATTGAAGAAGGTGTCAGAGCCTTCGGAAAACGAATTTCCGGATTTGACAGAGAGGATGCACTGCTCAGTGGCATTGAAAGCCGTACTTCTTCTCCTGTAAGAATCGTACGTGATCAGGAGCTCACAGCAAATATGGCAGGAATTTATCCATGTGGCGAAGGTGCCGGTTACGCAGGCGGAATCACAAGTGCTGCCATGGATGGAATCAAAGTTGCTGAGACTGTATGCCGAAAATATGCGGCTATAAAAAATAATTGATCTCTTAAGCGGGATATTACCGGTAAACATAAAGTTCACATAAAAATCAGAGAGGAGAGTGTACATCTCTCCTCTTTTATGCTAGAATATAATTTGCAATTTGCCCAGAGGCTTTAGAGAGCACAGGCAGACTTATGAATAATGCAAATAATATTATGAAGCAGCTTCCCAGGGAACAGCGGCCATATGAGAAATGCTTTATGCAGGGTGAGGGTTCATTAAATGACACTGAACTGCTGGCAGTAATCCTGCGCAGCGGCACTTCAGGAAAGAATTCACTGGCACTTGCACAGGAGATCCTGAAATTTATGGAGTCGTCCTCCTATCCCGGCCTTATGGGGCTTATGCATGTATCTGTACAGGATCTTATGAAGATTCATGGAATCGGACAGGTAAAAGCAGTACAGTTAAAATGCATTGGAGAACTTTCCAAAAGAATTGCCAAGGCTGCTGCCAGACCGCAGATAGTTATGAACAATCCCTCCTCCATAGCAGCTTATTATATGGAAGAACTCCGCCATGAAGAGCAGGAACTGGTGATCTGTATGATGTCAGATGTGAAAGGACATTTTCTTGGAGATAAGATACTGACCCGGGGAACTGCAACCGGTTCGCTGGTAACACCAAGGGAAATCTTCATGGAAGCCCTGCGCCGCCATGCAGTCAGTCTGATATTGATACACAATCATCCAAGTGGTGATCCTACACCAAGTCCGGATGACTTACAGATCACAGCCAGGATTTATCAGGCGGGGGAACTGCTGGGAATACATCTGCTGGATCATATTGTGATCGGGGATCAGAGATACTGCAGCTTCAGAGAAGAAGGATTATGGAATACATGTACAGAATAAGGCAACAACAAAGGGGCAGAATATGCTATTTGAGAAAACATATGGAATAGATTTGGGAAGCAGTTCCGTAAAAGTCTATTCTTTTTTCAGAAACAAAACTTATATCGAGAAAAATATGATCGCGTCCAAGGGACACACGATCATTGCAATGGGAAATGAAGCATACGATATGTTTGAGAAATCCCCCACAGATATTACGGTTACTTCGCCAATGACATTTGGCATGATCGCTAATCTGGAACTTCAGGAGATTGTTCTTTACAGTATGATCCGAAAGATCGATCATATCCTGGGATTTGGCGCAACAATGTATTTTACTGTTCCTCTGGATATGACTGCGGTTGAGAAACGGGCATATTTTCATGTGGCGAATGGCCACTGGTTAAAGAAAAATCGCGTATTTATGGTAGAGGCACCCATTGCAGATGCCATTGCCATGGGTGTCAATCTGGAAGATCCGGAAGGAAATATGATCGTAAATATCGGTGCACAGAGTACAGAAGTATCAATCATCACCGGAGGAAAGATCATTATCAGCAGGAAAATACCGCTGGGAGGCAGACAGATGAATGAATCTGTCTGCAGTGAAATACGTAAAAGATATAATCTGCAGATTGGCACAAGGACTGCCAAGAGGCTTAAGATGGTCATGGGACGCCTCAGTGATCCGAAAAAGGAAGTACGTAAGGTTGTAGGAATTGACTGTATTTCCGGACTGCCAAGAGAAGAAATCATTTCTTCTTATGTGGTAAATGACGGTATCATGAACTGTCTGAATGAGATTGCGGCAGAGATGAAAACATTTCTGGAGCGAATTCCTCCCCAGATTTCCTACCATATTGCGAAACAGGGGATTTACATAACCGGAGGCAGTACCAGACTTCCTTATATTGATAAATACCTTGCCAGTTATACGGGATTCACCTTTAATCTGTCAGATTTTTATGAAACCTCGGCAGTTACAGGTCTGGAGAAAATAATCAGAAATAAAGAACTGCGTGAATGGGCAGTACCGGTTACGCAGAGAAAACTATAATTTTTAGGGGTGCATCAATGAAAAACCTGAAAAAGAGAGTACATTTTAGGATTAAATTAAAAAGTAAACATCTTCTGGTCATTATGTCGATCTTCTGCGTCAGCTGTATTGCTGCCACTTTTTCATCCGGCGTAACCACTGCACCGCTGCAGGATGCCGCCGGGATACTGATCGTTCCATTTGAAAACAGCATCAATCGGATCAGTTCAGTTCTGAAAGGAATGCAGGACCGTATGCGTGATAAAGAAGAAATCCTCAGTGAGAACGAAAATTTAAAGGCACAGATAGACAGTCTCACAGAACAGAACAATAAACTGATCCAGGATCAGACAGAATATGTAAGATTACAGCAGATGTATAATCTTGACCAGCAGTATACCGAATATCCAAAGATTGCTGCAGAAATCATATCCAAAGATCCGGGCAACTGGTATGATACCTTTATGATCAACCGGGGATCTGCAGACGGCATTCGTGTGGATAATAATGTACTTGCAGATAAAGGTCTGGTCGGGATCGTGACAGAGGTCGGAACTCACTGGGCGACTGTACGTTCCATTATCGATGACAGCAGCAATGTCAGTGCCATGACTGTCAGCACACAGGATAACTGTGTGGTGGAAGGAGATCTGGAACTCATCGATGAGGGTAAATTAAGCTTCAGCCAGTTGTATGACCAGAATAATAAAGTAACAGTGGGGGAACGCATCGTTACCTCCAATATCAGTGAGAAATATGTAGAGGGACTGTTTATCGGATACGTCAGTGAGGTGGAACAAAACAGCAACAATCTGACCAAAACAGGTACCATTGTCACACCTGTAGATTTCCAGCATCTGAAAAATGTACTTGTCATTACAGTAAATAAACAGGATTCTGTTAATGACAATGCTCAGGCAGCTCAGGAGGCGACTGCAAATGAAGAGTAAGATAGCGTTATTTTTTATGATCCTGATCAGTTTTCTTCTTCAGTGTACTCTTCTTCATGTGATATCCATCGGTTCTATCACGCCGAATCTGATCCTGATCCTGTGTATATCCATGGGGCTGATGCGCGGAAGAAAAAGTGGACTGTGGACAGGATTTTTCTGTGGATTTCTGGTAGACATGTTCTATGGCTCTGTGTTTGGTTTCTACGCTCTGATCTATATGTATATTGGCTTTTTAAGCGGATATGCCCACAGGATCTGCTATGATGATGACATAAAGGTTCCGGTTATGCTTGCAGGTATCGGGGATTTACTGTACGGACTTTCTGTCTATGCATTACAGTTTCTGCTCAGGGGACGTCTGGGGCTCGGAACCTATTTATACCGGATTATTTTACCGGAGATTTTTTATACAGTGATCCTTACACTGATTGTTTACCGGGTATTTCATTATATTAATTATCATTTCATGAAGAATCCATCAATGAAGGAAAGTGAGTCTATTTGGGTACTAAAATAAAAAGATTTTTTAAAAAGATACGAATAAAACGTACCACAGTACTGGTACTGGTTTTTGTATTTATGTCAGCCACTCTGGTCCGTCAGCTTTTTGAACTGCAGATCATCCAGGGAGAGGCTTATATCAGCAAATTTGAATCAAGAACAACAAAAAAACGTGTGATCAAAAGTACGCGTGGCAATATCTATGACAGAAATGGTGAGGAGCTGGCAACAAATGTGCTGGCTTATTCTGTTACCTTTGAGGATAATGGAACTTATGATTCTACCAGAGAAAAGAATCTTACACTGAACGGGATTGCCTATAAAGTCCTGAAAATCCTTGAGTCCAACGGGGATTCCATCAGTACCGGCTTCCATATTGTTTTGGATGAGAGCGGGAATTATGCTTTTGATGTTGATGAGGGATTTACTCTGAACCGTTTTCGTGCGGATATTTACGGAGAACCGTTGATTGATAACCTGACAAAAAAACAGAAAAATGCCACTGCAGATCAGATGATCGAGTTTATGAGCGGAAAAGAGGGATTTTCCATTGTTCTTTACGGCGATAATGCTTATACCAAAGAAGAACTGACATCCCATGGACTTCCGGAGAACCTGTCAAAGCAGGATATACTTGAGCTTTCCAAAATCCGCTATGCACTGAGCACTAACAGTTTCAAGAAGTACATGGCCGTTACGATCGCTTCAAATATAAGCGAAAAATCTGTAGCTGCAATCAGAGAAAATCAGCCGGAGCTTCAGGGAATTGACATTGTAGAGGATTCTGTCCGCAAATACATTGATGATGCAAGCATGGGACCAATTCTTGGTTATACGGGACAGGCTTCTTCAGAAGAGCTTGAAGAACTGAGACAGAAGAATCCTGATTATTCAAATGATGCGATCATCGGTAAATCGGGAATTGAGAAATATATGGAAACATCTCTTCAGGGAACAGACGGTGAAGAAACTGTCACTGTCGATAACCTTGGTAAAGTACTTAAGATTGACGACAGCACGAGAGTAGAACCTGTCGCAGGTAACGATACCTATCTTACCATAGACAGCAGCTGGCAGTCCGCCATCTACCAGATACTGAAACAGAGAGTTGCCGGAATCCTTTTATCCAAGATCGAAGCAGCCAAAACCTATGATTTCAGTGTAAATGATGCTGCACAGATCAAGATACCGATCTATGATGTATATAATGCCCTGATTGCCAACAGTGTCATTGATATCAATAAATTCAGGGATGCCAACGCCTCCGATACAGAAAAAAAATTATATGCCAAATTTCAACAGAAACAGCAACAGGTTTTTGATACAATAACTAACAGGCTGACAGCTGAGAATCCACCGGCCGTAAAAGATGAAGATGATCAGATCCAGGAATATCTTACTTATATCTGTGATGATCTTCTCAGAGATACGCTGGGGATTATCTCAAAGAATGCCATTGATACCTCTGACAGTACTTATCAGAAATGGACAACCGATAAAGATATCAGTCTGAAAGATTATCTGACATATGCGGCAAGTCAGAACTGGATCGATATTTCCAAATTTTCTACAGAAGGAGATTATCTGGATTCCGATGAAGTATATCAGGCTCTTACAGATTATCTGATTGATTATCTTAAAAAGGACACCAATTTCTCAAAACTTCTGTATAAATATATGCTTCAGGAGGACACCATTTCCGGAAGCGAGATCTGTCTGGTGCTGTATGAACAGGGAGTTTTATCAAAAGATGATGGCAGTTACGAGGCACTGGCCTCCGGCTCCATGACAGCTTATGACTTTATGATCAATAAAATTTATACTCTCGAAATAGAACCTGCACAGCTTGCGCTGGAGCCATGTTCTGCTTCTGCAGTAATCACAGATGTCAAAACAGGGGATGTTCTTGCATGCGTATCCTACCCGGGATATGACAATAACCGTCTGGTAAATAACATGGATACGGATTATTATGCAAAATTATCTACAGATAAATCCAGTCCGTTTTTCAATAAAGCAACCCAACAGACAGCAGCACCGGGTTCTACATTTAAGATTCTGTCTACAATTGCCGGAATGTCTGAAGGAGTGATCGATGACGGAACATACATTAACTGTACCGGCTCCTTTGATCTTGTAACACCTCCGATCAACTGCTGGAACAAACAGGGACATGGAGAGATCGAGATCAGGGAGGCGATTGAGCAGTCCTGTAACTATTATTTCAACATGGTTGGTTTTAAACTTGGTCAGGATGCAGACGGAAACTTTTCAGAAAACCGAAGCCTGAGTGTACTGCAAAAATATGCTTCAGAGATTGGTCTGGATAAGAAAACAGGTATCGAGATCACAGAATCCGCACCTCATGTGTCAGATTCCTACGCAGTCCCGTCTTATATCGGACAGGGTACCAATGCTTATACCACCAGTCAGCTGGCACGTTATGCAACAGCGATCGCTACCAGTGGAAATGTTTATGATCTGACTTTACTTGACAGACAGACAGATTCCAAGGGTAATACTTTAAAAAAATATGAGCCGGATATCATTAATACAGTTGATGTATCACAGAATGTGTGGGATGATATTCACGACGGAATGTACCGGGTAGTACAGACTCACAGACAGTTTGACGGACTTGGCGTGGATGTGGCAGGTAAAACCGGTACAGCCGAGGTAAATGTTTATCATCCAAACCATGGTATGTTTGTGGGATATGCCCCGGCTTCAGATCCTGAATATGCGATTGCAGTGCGTATTGAGAATGGATATACTTCCGGTAATGCGTGTCTTGCAGCTGATGATATTTTTAAATATATCTTTGAATTAACTGATGAAAAGTCTATTCTTACCGGTGTTGCGGCAAGTGATACCAGTGACACTTCGAATGACTGAAACTACCATACAGGAGAATACCAGAAGAATGGAAATTTTTTCAGGGAGGAAATTGTAACTATGAGTGAAGTCATTGTGATTACTTCCGGCAAAGGCGGAGTAGGAAAAACCACAACTGTCGCCAATATCGGAACAGGTCTGGCTATGCTGGGCAAAAAAGTTGTTGTGGTTGATACAGATATCGGTCTGCGGAATCTGGATGTTGTTCTGGGCCTGGAGAACAGGATTGTCTATAATCTGGTGGATGTCATTAACGGAAGCTGCCGTCTGCGACAGGCTCTGATCAAGGATAAAAGACATCCGGAATTATGTCTTCTGCCATCTGCGCAGACAAAAGACAAATCCGCTGTGTCTCCAGAACAGATGATAAAACTAACCGACGATCTGAGAGAACAGTTTGATTATATTCTTCTGGACTGTCCGGCAGGAATTGAACAGGGATTTAAAAATGCGATCGCAGGTGCTGATAAAGCCCTGGTAGTTACCACACCGGAGGTTTCTGCGATACGTGATGCAGATCGGATCATCGGACTCCTGGAAGCCAACGAGATCAGAGATATCAGCCTGATCATCAATCGCCTGCGGCCGGATATGATTGCAAGAGGTGATATGATGTCCGTAGATGATGTAACGGATATCCTTGCTGTTGATCTGATCGGAACAATTCTGGATGATGAACAGATTGTGATTGCCACAAATCAGGGGGAGCCTCTTTCCGGGAAATCTTCTCAGGCAGAAGAAGAATACATGAATATCTGTAAACGCCTTTTAGGTGAAGAGATTCCGTTTGCAGACATTAACAGGAAGCAGGGGTTATTAAGAAAAATAGGTAGTTTTTTCAAAAAGTAGCCTGTATTTATAAGGGGGAATCTGTGTGAAAGCTTTTTTTAAAGAAAAGAAGCGTTCAGCCGGATATGCAAGAGACCGCATGAAGCTTCTGCTGATCTCGGAACGTATCGACTGCTCTCCACAGATGATGAAAATGTTGCGGAATGATATGATACATACCGTAAAAAAATACCTTACTATTGATGAAGAACAGGTAAAAATCCAGATTACGCAGGAACCTGCAGTACTCCATGCGTATATTCCTGTTTTAAACAAAAAGGATAACCGTTTGGTATCTTCACAGTTACTAAAAAGGACAGATAAATTATGTTAAAGCAATATAAATTAAGATTTTACAATTTCAGACTGATCATTTTCCTGCTGGCGATCAGCCTGATAGGAGTTACACTGGTAGGCACAGCAGCATCGGACCTGCGATCAAAGCAGTTTGCCGGAGTAATACTTGGACTTATTGTCATGCTGATCCTTTCTTTGCTGGATTACTCATGGATCATGAACTTTCAGTGGATCATGTATGGATTTAATATTATCATGCTGATTGTTGTGCGTATTGCGGGTGACAGTGCTAACGGTGCTGCCAGATGGATCGGTATCGGATCTTTCCGATTTCAGCCGACAGAATTATCAAAGATTATCCTGATCGTATTCTTTGCAAAATTTTTTATGGATCATGAGGAAACACTGAATACACTTAAAACGCTGGCATTATCCGGCGTGTTACTGGCAGTACCTCTGTTCCTGATCCTGGAACAGCCGGACCTGAAAAATACAATTACTGTTGTAGTAATTTTCTGTATTATGATCTATATTGCAGGTTTAAGCTATAAGATCATCGGAGGAGCACTGCTTATTGCTGTTCCATTGACCATTATTTTTTTATCAATTGTTGTCCAGCCGGATCAGAAACTGCTCAAGGATTACCAGAGAAGCCGTATCATGTCTTTTTTGTATCCGGAAAACGAAGAATACTCGGATGATATTGAACAGCAGAATAACTCTAAAACTGCAATTGCTTCAGGGGAACTGGTTGGTAAGAAATTAAGCGGTGATGACAGTACAACTTCTGTAAATCAGGGAAACTTCGTGGCAGAGAATCAGACAGACTTTATTTTTGCTGTTGCAGGTGAAGAGTACGGATTTATTGGATGCGTGATAATTGTATTGCTGCTTTTGGCAATTGCCTTTGAATGTATCCGGATGAGTCTTCGGGCAAAAGATTTGTCAGGAAAGGTTCTTTGCTGTGGAATCGGCGGCCTGATCGCACTACAGAGTTTCATTAATATCTGTGTTGCAACAGGTCTTGCGCCTAATACGGGAACTCCCCTTCCTTTTGTAAGCTATGGACTGACTTCGCTGGTAAGTCTGTATATTGGTATGGGGCTTGTACTCAATGTAGGACTTCAGAGCAGCACATACAATAAAGAAATTATTCAAAAAGAAATTGACAGAAGAGAGGATTACTTATGAGAACAAAAAAGAAATCTTCCGGTAAAATACCGGAAAAGAAATCTGCTGTTCCATACAAATCTGTAGCTCCGCACAGACACAAACCTTCCAGACCGCTTCAGACAGTCAAACTGCCGAAATCGCAGATGCCATCCAGACAAGCAGAGGAGCATCAGGCTCTGCTGCGTACAAAATATCATAAAAAGCGTCAGAGATTAAAACATATATTCAGGATTCTGGTTGGTGTATTTGTGATTCTTGCAGCTGCCGGCGGTGTTTTTTACGGATGGAATATATTAAGCGGAAATTATTTTGGTACTCCTGAACAGGCTTTTGATTCTTCTGAAGTTTTCACAAATGCCCTTGCAGCTAAGGAAAATATGAGAACAGAATCTTTTGCCCAGAAATTATGTGTTTCCTCCCAAGGAAATGTTGATTGTATTAAGAATGCCCAGCTGGAAGAAGGACAGAAAGGGCTGCTGTTCAGTCTGAGCAATCATAAAGTACTGTATGCAAACGGCATTTATGATAAGGTGTATCCTGCAAGTATTACCAAGATCATGACAGCAATGCTTGCATTACAAAGTGGAAAACTGAATGACACTGTCACGATCACTCAGGATAATGTTACACTGGAGGATGGATCACAGGTCTGCGGATTTGTGGCCGGCGATCAGGTTACCCTTGATCAGCTTCTCCACTGTCTGCTTGTATATTCCGGCAATGATGCAGCTTCTGCCATTGCGGAATATGTTGGAGGCAGTACAGAGAACTTCGTACAGATGATGAATGATTATGCCGCAAAGCTTGGATGTACAGGAACACATTTTTCCAATCCACATGGACTGCAGGATGAAAATCACTATACAACACCATATGATATTTATCTGATGCTGAATGAAGCATTCACCTACCCTGAATTTACAGAAATTACAGAGTTGCCGTCTTATACAGTAACCTATACAGGCTCAGATGGAACTGAAAAAAGCACCACGCTTACCGCAACAGACCATTATCTTACCGGAGAGGCAACAGCCCCAAAAGATGTTACAATTCTCGGTGGTAAAACCGGAACAACAGAAGTAGCCGGCAATTGTCTTGCAATCCTTACACAGAATGCATACGGAAAAACTTTTGTTTCAATTGTAATGGGAGCTGATACGAAAGAACTTCTGTATCAGGAGATGAATTCACTGCTTCAGAATATTAACAGTTAGTTAACATAAAACGGATACAGTTATCATTAATTGTATCCGTTTTATGTTATAGAAAATTCTCCGCAATGTTTTTATAACACCTATAACATAATAAAGTCTTCCGGCAGGAATCGTACAAGACCATCCACTTTGCTGTTACAAGAATTCCGGTTACATAAAAGAACGAGGTGAAAGATCATGAATAACAATTGTATTACAACATACACAGGCAGACATATAGATCCACTACATCCGGATCCGGATATGATCTGTATCGAAGATATTGCACATGCCTTGTCTTTAATCTGCCGCGGAAACGGACAGGTAAAAACTTTTTTTTCAGTAGGTCAGCATTGCATCAACTGTGCCAGAGAAGCCCTTGCGCGAGGATATTCCAGGCGTGTGGCATTTGCCTGCCTTCTGCACGATGCCAGCGAATGTTATTTATCTGATGTGCCAAGACCATTCAAGAAAACCCTCTCAGGATATAAAGAGCAGGAGAAAAATCTGCTGGATCTGATCTATCAGAAATATCTTGGGAGCCCATTAAACGCAAAAGAAGAACAATTATTAAAAGAAATCGATGATGATATGCTCTGGTTTGACCTTACACACCTGCTAAATGAACCCCAGGAAAGGGAAGCACCGGAGATTCATATTACAATAGATTATACGGTACGGGCTTTCGAGGAAACAGAAAAGGAATACCTGGAATTGTATAGCTTTTTTACCCATTGAAAAAAATAAATATCTCGGGAATATGCCAAAACACCTCGCGGGACAGTGGTGTGTGAACAGTAACATATTTTCAACAAAATTTCACAAAAAAATATAAATACCACTTGTGTTTTTGAATAATATGCACTATAATATAAAACATATTAATTAAAGTTTTTAGTCTAAATTAATATTATATGTGTCTAAGGAGGAAAACAGCATGGTTGAACTGATTGTAGGAAAGAAAGGCAAGGGCAAAACAAAAGTACTGTTAGATAAGGTAAATGGTGCGGTAAAAGAGGCAAATGGAAGTATTGTCTACTTAGACAAGAGCACAAAACATATGTATGAACTCAACAATAAAGTACGTCTTATTGATGTATCCGGATTCCCTATTAAGAATGCAGATGAATTTGTAGGATTTATCTGTGGTATCCTTTCTCAGGATCACGATCTTGAGCAGATTTATCTTGACAGTTTCCTTAAGGTAGCAAAATTGGAAGATAAAGACATTACAGGTACTCTGGGACAGTTAGATGAGATTGGTAAACAATTTAATGTTACTTTTGTAATTAGCGTATCTTTAGACAAAGAAGAGATTCCTGAAGCGCTCCATGGTAAGATCAGTGTAGCTTTATAACCATCTTTTATTTATTATTAATACTAAAAACTACATAACATAAATAAAAAGGATACCTGTTAAGATATTTTCAGCAGATATCCTTTTTATTGCATTTTGTAAGCATACCTGTTATCATGGAAAAACAATAAATATTAGGAGATGAGAGATATATGGAAGAATTATACAGAATAATTGAGCAAAAAATTAAAGATGCAGGATATCCAAGAGCAATTTCCGGTGAAATGGTTTACGGAGATATCTGCGACCAAATTGAAGGAAAAGAAAATGGCTCTTACGTTTTACTTTCCAAGGTTGAAGATGATGTTATTTTTGAATATCATATTACTGTAATGGATGATGAATTCAATCTTGGGTTACTGACAATACGTACTCCGGAAGGCGTATTTGAAACTGATTTTGATAAATAAAAATAGCTTTAACAGTTAGTAAATAGAATTCTGAAAAACATATCATAACCCAAACAGAATCAAGTATGTGACAGATATGTCTTATGTCTGTTATTTAAAGTCTATACAAAACTCCAGACATAAGACATATCTGTCATTTTTCATACTTTATCTTTTTAGGTTTTTAATCTTCGCGTAAATGCACCGCTGTGGCCGCCTTACGACGTCTTGCATCATCCATAGCTGCATAATGTTTCTTTGTGGTGTTTACATCTCTGTGACCTAATACATCGGCTACAAGGTAAATATCGCCTGTTTCCTGATACAAAGTAGTACCGTAAGTACTGCGAAGCTTGTGTGGTGTGATTTTTTTTGTGGTCGTAATGGCACCTGCGTATTTTTTTACCAGATTTTCAACAGCTTGGATGCCAATCCTTTTTCGCTGGGTAGAGTAGAAGAGAGCGTGTTCATGCCCTGCTACAGGAACGATATTCTTACGAACTTCCAAGTACTTTTTCAAAGCTTTTTCTACCTCATGTCCAAAATATACAACCATTTCATTTCCACCTTTTCGGGTGACTTTAATCCCATTATTTTTAAAATCAACATCTTCAACATCAAGTCCTACACATTCAGATACACGAATCCCGGTGCCAAGCAGGAGAGTAACGATGGCAAGATCACGCTCCTTGGTTTTTTCATAATAAACACGTTTTTGTCCGGTAAGCTCATCGCCGCAGTGCTCTATATGATCCAATAACATGGCAACTTCATCAGCATCAAGACGTATAATATTTTTTTCATGAGTTTTCGGAACATCTACAAGAACAGTTGGGTTCGTCTGGATAAATTCATGTTTATAATAATATGCATAAAAACTTCTCAATGCAGAAATTTTTCTTTTCAGGCCACGTTCACCATTGGTTTCTGTTTTATCACCATTTTTATATACTTTAAGATATTCCTGATATTCCTCGATATCTATAGCTTTAAGCTGATCCAGAACATCAACGGTAAAATCTTTCATGGAATAGTCCTTAAAGGCAGGATTTTCATCCAGGAGAAACTGAAAAAAGATTCGGATATCATACGCATAGGAAATTCGTGTTTTGGTAGTAGTAAGCGGATCCATAGCACGAAAATAATCCTTGCAGAAATCAGGCAGTGTTTTCAAAACAGCTCGAAGCTTCAAAATATTTGAAATATCGGTCTGTTCGTGGTAAGTGACTTTCTTGCTATCATTATAATAATCAATATATTTATCCATAAAAAATCTCCTTAAAAAAATTTATTTTATAACTTCTTAATGTTAAGAATATTGTTGAGAATATTTAAGACATATAAATCATCAAAGTTGATAATGATTAATAATTGCAGAGAAAATGCCTTTGTCAATAAACGATTACAGCGCAAAGACAGCTGCAGCCTACATCTATATGAAAAACTCGCGTTTGTCGTATAGATGTAATTAACGTAAAAAACACTACTTTCGTGTTTTTTCGTTCAATTTAATTTTGTGTTTGTCCAAAATATTAACCATTTAATTATAAACTATGTAACTTTAAAAATCAAAATTAATTTTGGAGGTTTGTTTTATGAAATTATCTAGTACTTGTGTATTCCAGGGCTATGAATCCCGTCCTGGTAAAAAGGACCCGTCAAAGATTTATACCGAAGTTGCTTTACTCGAAGGTATGGACCAGATTCGTTGCCTGGTCAATGCTGATCTGATCGACAAGGTTTTACCTGGTCTCACTCAGTTTTCTATCTGCAAATGTCAGTTTGAGTTAAATGTTCGTTATAACACTCTGACTCTGACCGGCATTGCTCCGGTTAAATAACTATGGACTTATTGACTGAATTAAAAATATTCCTGTTCCTGGGCTGTATCTGCTACATGCTTACGATCTTATCCTTTATCCGGCGGCATTCGCCTACTAAGATAACGATCACCAGAAAGAAACAGGCTGCTGATCAGCCAGATCAGGAAGAAGAAACTTCGGAGAAAGACGATAATGAGTGAATTTTCAGATCATCCGGGGTTTGACTCCGGAACGAACTTTACTGATTCCGTCCAGGACTCCCCCCAGACTCCCGAAGCTCCGCCGTCCGTCTCTCCCACTCCTGAGCCTGAGCCAGACAATGTGGATAAAGTGGACAGCTCTACAGAGCAGCCACCTGTGGAAAATAACCCTGAAAACTCTGAACATGATGTGAATGATCTCTATGATCTGGTTCTTTCCCTGAAAGAGTCAGAGGAAGAATTTCAGGCTGCATCTCTGGAGAATCAGGTTTATCTTGCAGAACAGAGTAAAAATCTGCTTTCTGCCACTATCCTGCTCCTGTTTCTTCTGGGTGTCCTCTCCGGGATCCTGTTTGCCAGGGTCGTCTGGAGAAAAATCTAGTCTGTAGGAAAGTCAGGCTTATGACCTTCAGGGCGGTGGTTTTAACCTGTTAAAAGCACCACACTGTTGGGAGTATGCCGTTCTGGTGGAACTTGGCTCCTGTCAGTTACTGCCACAGCTTTAAATAAATGCGGGTTCAGGTAGTCCGGGACGTGTCCTTTTCTCCCCCTAGCCTGAAAGTCAGGCTGTCACTTAGTCCCGCGCTTGCCCGGATTCCAGTCGTGCACGTCTCTCACCAACTGCCGTTTGCCTTCCTTGGCTGCCAGATCAGGAAAAAAACCTGCAGGCGGGGTCAGAAAGACAGGAAAAAGGGAAAGAGTTCCCGCGGTCTGGGAGTCGTAAAACCGGTTTTGTTTTACGGCTCGCAGATCGCAACCGCCAACGGCGGCAGAACCTTTATAGTCAGTAATGATCCCAGACCAGGGATTACAACCGGAACAACGCAAAACAAGGGAGGATGTGGAAAATGACAGGGATAACGTGGAACGTGCTGGCGGCGGCTTTCGGCGATGGACTGGGAGAAGCTCCGGCAGTCATAGATAAGATCAAAGACGTCCTGGACTACGTCAACATGGATTTCTTTACAAGCCTGTGTGATAGTTACGCAAGGATGTTCCTTGCAGGTTTCGCAGCTACCACGCTTGCTGTTTTGATTACTTACGCTGTGTCTAAGGCCCTCAGCCTTATTCGCATAGATTAAATTTACAGGAGGTAAAAGGTTATGGAAGGTTTAGTAACTGCTTTTGATACTGCTTTAAAGGTTGTTCAGACTGATGCGGTTTCCATGATGTCCACAGCCCTTCCGGTTGGTCTTGGTATCGCCGGTATTGGTATTGCTGTTCGTCTTGGAATGCGTTTCTTCCGCAGTCTTGCCAACTGATCGCCTGATCTGCAATCAGACAACTTAATAACGGGGTTGCTGTCCGTGCTTCTCAAATCTGGGACTGCTCCCCTCCCGTCCTGTTCCTTTACTGCCTTGCCTTTGGTAATAGCACAGGACGGCGGCACAAAAGGGGCTTGCAGGTTTACCTGTCAGGCCTTTTTGTCTGTCCGTATGTACCTTGAAAATAAAATAAAGAGTGGTGCTGTCTCTTGTAGTATGGTATGATAGAGAAAAACAGAAAAGAGGGGGATTTTATGGGATTTTTGAGATATTATTTAGAACTTCGTAAAAGATTTTTGCAGTTCTGGGTTGGTTTTATTAAGGATGTGATGCGTTCGTCTCATCCGGATAAGACAGATAAGGAACTGGGCATTGACCAGCCTTTTTTTCAGGAAAGAATACTTGATGTTTATTTAGACAAATTTAAAAAGAAATAATTTTATAGATTTTTGAGAGATTGCAGATTTTTGCAGTCTCTTTTTTTATTTTCCGGAGGTGATGGATTGAAAAAGATTTTATGTTTTATACTTTCTGCCCTGCTTTTGCTTAATACTACTGTTGTCTATGCTGATGATATTCATGGTGGTTCCAGTGGTGATCTTGATGTTACTCCTACGCCTGTTATCCCTCAGCCTGCGATTCCTTTACAATCAGTTGATGAGCTGCTTTTTCGTCTTGTTTTTCCAGGTGTGGCTGGGGCTGCGGATAGTTTGCAAACCTGGTGGGATCAATGGTTTGCTGATCGTTGGAAGAATGATGAGGATAGGCAAAAGGATTATTCTGTTTCTGATGGTGGCTCTACGGTACACTTGCATAAACAATTTGTTGATGACCTGAATCAGGCGGTGCAGAATCAAGTCCACGCCTTAGATGGTTATTATTTATTCGATACCAATATTACATTTAATGATTTATCCTCTTTAAATCCTTATTTTACTGATTTGGAGAAAGAATCTCTGGAACAAGTTTCTAACTTTTTAGATTCCCATGTTACTTCTTTTTGTCTTAAATCTATAGATTCTGAGTTTGACCGAAGTTTCTGCTTTCAGGGATTAAATAGCAATGAATATTTATACATATACTCGGGTGACGTATATTTATCTTCTACTTCCGATTCTTCTTGTAAAGGTTTTGAATTTTATCGGAATCCTTATGCAAAGGTCTGTTCTGTGAGTTTTAGCAATTATTCTTTAGGACAAGCTGAATATTATACTGATTTTGATAATAGTTCTATGTATGTTTGCGGTGAACCTTTAAAACTTTTTTATTCTCGTAAAGATTTAGATAATTATTTGAATAAAGGCAGAACCTATGCCCCTCAACTTCCCAGTACAACTATTTCCATCCCGATTAAGTATATAAATAACTCTGTTTCTCTCCCAGACATAACCTATAACATCAATACAACAAATAAAACAGAGGTGGAAATACAGAACGAATACAATACTACACTTAACAATTATCTGAACGATCTTAATAATTTTACTGATGGCGGTGATAATAATAATCCTACTCCTACCCCTTCCGGTGGCGGTTCAGGGGATTTCGGGGATGGTTCGACTCCTACTCCTACCCCTCCTCTGAGTGATGGTGGTTCCGATCAGGATGGGGACGGGTCTGATAGCTGGTTGAAAAAGATTTACGATCAGCTTGTAAAACTCTCTGATTCTGTCTCCCAACATTTTGAGAAAGAGGAAACCTTTGAGGATAAATTATCTAAATATCTGGAATCTCATGATAAGAAACTTGATGGGATTGTTGATGCCATAGACAAATTAAGTCAGGGCAAGGAAGAAGGGGAAGAAAAGGGCTGTAAGTATAACTATACAGAACTCTCCGACTTTATGACAAAGCTCTGGAATGATTCTGATCAGAAATTTGACAAGATGGTTGAGCTGCTGAAAGAAAACAATGAGTATCAGGAGAAAATGCTCAGTACACTTAATTCCATCAAGAATATCCTTCTGGCTCAGACGGTTATGGATGTGTTCAAAAATCGTTCTTCTGAGACAGCAAATAAGGCAAAAGAAAAGTTTCCTACTTCTGTCCCCTGGGACGTTGGTCTGCTGGTCAATGCCATGGATGCAGAGCCTAAAGCTCCTGTCTTTGAACTTCCCATTAAGATTGAACGGCTGAACATTGACGAAAAGATCACTGTGGATATTTCTTCCGGTGAATGGGAGAAGCTGGCGAAGGCCTGCAGATATATGCTCTCGCTGCTCTTTGTTTTGTTTATGGTGAATTTAACAAGAAAACTGTTTTTCTCGAAGGGGGATGATTAAATGTCGGCTGCTGTTAGTGAACTTGCTGTGAATGCTATCGGGTTGTTTTTTGATATTCTGGACGTGCTGATCTCTCTCCTGCCCTCTGCTCCGTTCCGGGTGATGCTTTCAAAGCTTTCTGATTCCTCCGGCATGGATTTGTTAGGGTATGTCAATTATTTTATCCCGTTTCATTTCTGTGCGGTCTGCTTCGACCTGTGGCTTGACTGCATACTTGCTTATTATGTTTACAAGTATCTGAAACAGGCTATTCAGGATTACAGGGGGATTCACAGATTTTAATTTTTAGTGTCAAAATTATTCTTTGATACCAGAGAGGGGAAACTATTATGATTTATTTTTATTCCGGTCGTCCCGGCTCAGGAAAGAGCCTGCACTGTGCGAAAATGATTGACCAATACCACCGCAGGGGACGCAATGTTATCTGCAACTTTGAGGTTAACCAGGACTTTTGGAAGAAAAAGAAATGTAAAAAGAATGATGTGCTGAATGATTATGCTCTTGTGAAAGAGGTTTCCAATGCAGAGCTTACCGTTGACTTTCTCATGGACTTCGCTGATAAGTACCACAAGCGTAACAGCCGGGGGCAGATCATAGAAAAACAGACTCTTTTGATAATTGATGAGTGTCAGACTATGTTTAACTCCCGTTCCTGGAACCAGAAGGGGCGGTCTGCCTGGGTGATCTTCTTTACCCAGCACAGGAAATTTGGTTATACGGTTATCCTGGTCTCTCAGCATAAGGACCTGATTGATAAACAGATCAGGCACATCTTCCAGCACGATTATGAGCATAGGAACGTGAAAAATTTCAAAGTGTTTGGGTGGCTGCTTGCTACCCTCTGCGGCGGAAATTTATTTTTTATCCCGGTTAAGTCTATGGATACCGGGAAGAAAGATCACACAGAGGTCATGCTGGCAAGTAAAAAGTATTATAAACTTTATGACAGCTATAAAATATTTGACACGAAAACGCTCAGACAGCTTTAGCCGTTCTCTCCTGCTGTCGCGGAGTCCGGGGCAGGGAACCCCGGCTAGCGGCGGCAGGATGGGACGGCGGGCGGTGTTGCGCAGGGGTCTTTGACCCCTATACTTGACTATAGCAACACTTAACAGTTTTTTCCGTCCTGAGCGGACAAACCGGTCTGTATCCAGTCTCCGGAAAGGGGTAAATTCCGTAGGACGCGGACACGAAAAAGGGGAAAAAGTATGTATAATGTGAAAGTAAAGAATTACGGGAACGGACAAGTTCAGACAAGGATTTACTCCCATACAGTTTATGAGGGTGATAAAGAGAAACCAGAAGAACAAGACATAGAATTTAATCCGTTTGATGGTGGGAAGTGTAAGGAATATCATGATTTTAATCAATTGGATGAGGAGCAAGAACGTTCTTTGCAGGTCAGTCTGAGACGTGCTAAGGGGAAGATATATGATTACTCTCGCGCCAATGAATGGGACTGGTTTGTTACCTTGACATTTGCACCGGAGAAAGTTGACAGATATGATTATTCAGCTTGTACCACTAAGTTATCTCAATGGTTAAATCGGATGCGTAAAGGTGCATCTGATGATTTTAAGTATATCGTTGTCCCGGAACGACATAAAGACGGGGCTTATCATTTCCATGGGCTGTTTGCTAACTGCGACTCTCTGGGGATTGAGTTCTCTGGTCATTTCACTAAAGACCATCAGGAAATATATAACATTGGCAAGTATAAAATGGGTTTCACTACTGCCACAAAAGTAAATAATAACGAGGCGGTCACTAAATACATAACTAAATATACTACTAAAGACCTGATGGAACATATAAAAGGGAAAAAGAAGTACTGGGTATCCAGAAACCTTCTGCTCCCGGAGGAAGCTACTTTCTTCGTTGATCTGGAAGAGATGCAGGGGCTTCACAATGAATTAACACAGGACTGTGTATATTACAAGAATGCTTTTTATGATATTGGTCATGTAACGCACTCTGTGCGTTATTATGAAAATAAAGTTGAACCGGAAGGAGGTGAAATGTAATGATTGATAATCCATGCTCCGGTTGTAGTGAGTATGATCCTGATATTGGGGCACCTTGTTTTTATTATAATGAGAGTGGCAAGTGTCCGATCGGCTGGGAACCGTCTAAAGAGGAACTTGAACGGGTGCAGCTCTGGACTCAGGGGAATAATTCGGAATCTGAGTAAAAAAAATAGAGGGGCTTACTGCTCCTCTATTTTTATTTCCCCATGTATTGCTTCGTAAGCTGATATTTTTTGTTTTAGCATATATACGATTTCTTGTGTAGCACTTCTTTCGTTTTCTTTTGCGATATATGCAATTTTGTCAAATATCTCTTTATCTGCTCGAATTACGAACTGAGGCTTTTTGCTTGGCATATAGTTCCTCCTTTTTTGGTTATTGACAAAGGTGCTATCACAGTGCTATACTCTAATTGTCAACAAGGTGATAGCACTTTAATATCACTGAATACATCAAAATAATTATAGCATACTTCCCCAAAGTGTGCTAGTGTCCAAGCGGTTGTTGTGGGTGCACTGGTAACCCTCGTGTCAGATCATGGCTGTATCTTCCCTATGCTTTAAAGATGCAGCCTTTATACTATCAATTTGATTTCAGGAGGGTAATGGTATGATTATCGTAACAGAGTTTGGAAATTTTGGAAGTTTTAAAGATTTAAGTATATTTATGCGTCTGGAAGGAAAAGCATCTGTCTTTATTTCTTCTATTAAGTATTTTGGTATTAACTGTATTATTCCCCCTCATGTATCTACTCTTACGAGGGAGGAGGTAGAAGAAATTGTCAATGCTTAGTATGTCCTGTCCTTCGGTTACTCTGGACAGAATTATTTATATTTTGCATGAGAATTTAGATTATAATCTTTTAGCTCATGAATTTGTTACTGTGAATTTAGGACTGAGCTATATCTTTAAATCTGATAGTGTGATTATTAACTGCCATAACTTTTTTGAATTAGGCAAGCAATACGTTACAGTGATCTCTTTTGATGAGAATTTACGTCCTTATATTTGGTTTGCTGATTTTTTGGAGGATTCGGATGAGTGAACAATTATTTAAAGTGCCTGTTGTTACTAATGACTATAATTTTCTTTTTCGGTTTGCTGTGGCGTCATCTGCTGACTATATAGAGATAATTGAATCAGATGATATAGTTGATAACTTTAACTTCTGCTTTTACGATCAGGAGGATGCTGTGGAAGCCCAGAAGTTTCTGAATGCTTTTGTCAGGAGGTAATTGATGGTGACTTGCGTATTGATGACTAAGAAACAGCTTGATAAATATGTTGAGCTGCTGGACTGTCGTATTGAGTTCCTGAAGACTCGACAGGCTTCCGGTTCACAGGAGTACAGTTTATTGGTTTCCATGCGCAACCTTGCCTTAGATGCTTATGACAGCTTCAGATAATGAAAAATTTGTAAATCGCGACTCGCTTACGCGAGGATTTGGCATCTACCGCTACGCTTACGACAAACAGAATTTTTCCAATAGATTTGCAATCTACCGCGGGTTCCGGAAAGAGGTTTGATTCCTCGGGAATCTCTTCCCTCCACCCGCTTTGGAAAAACTCCGCGTTTGTCGTATAGATGTAGATAACATAAAAACATACTACTTTCGTATGTTTTTATGTTATCTTATTGTTGCCAACCAGTACATCCATTTATTGTTTCCGGATTTATTTTTCCCGGAAAACTATAGTTTTACAGACAATCTGTAATAATGCGATTCAATTCCGGAAGCTCTTTTTTGAGAGCGATCAGTTTTCCCTCTTTTAGAAAACAATGTCTGGAATAAGCGGTTGTGCAGATTTCATTTCTGCTCGCATTAAAAAATTCATAATTAAATTCCAGAGAAATTCCATTATACTGCTTAATGCCAACGCGGATCCGGATTTCATCATCGAAGAAAACCTGCTTTCTATATGCAACTGAAATTTCCACAACAGGAGAGATCACTCCCAACTCTTCTACTTTCTTATAGCTGAAACCCATCCGGCTCATATATCCAATCCTGGCCTCTTCCATCCATTTTACATAATTAGAGTGATGGATAATGCCCATCTGGTCTGTTTCATGATATTGCGCTTTTCTGTAATAAGTGTATGTTTTTTCTGATTCTTCCTTCATATACCATATATCCTTTTTTATATATTTATAAAATGAAAATAACTATACCACTCGCTTGTCTGCGAAACGATGTACTAAGGCGTGCAGATTGCGGGAATGATTTTTCAGACACGCTCTAGCTGAAACCGGTTAATTATGACGGTCTCTTCACATAATTCAGAGGATTCTGATTTACCCCATTAACCATAACCCCAAAATGAAGATGAGGACCGGTGCTGTTCCCGGTGCTTCCTACATATCCGATGATATCACCTTTTTTGACCTTATCTCCTACACTCAGATTTGGGTTAAATTTAGACTGGTGCATATATTCTGTGATAAGTCCCTTTCCATCATGATTGATCTTGGTATAATATCCGGCACCGCCTGACGATGCCGGTGAAAGCATGGCAACAATGGTTCCTGATGCTGCCGCATAAATCGGTGTTCCTGTAGGAGCAGGAATGTCAATTCCTTTATGATTGGTAGAACCGATTCCTCCCGGAGATTCCCTGTTTCCAAAATAACTGCTGATATAGGAATAACCGGAGCTTAAAGGCCACCGAAAAGAAACTCCGTTCTGATAGTCAGGAATAAGAGAACCATCTTCTCCAACATAATGATTATCATCAATCCACTGATTTGTAACCAGAGCACCTGTGGAGGAACTCAGGTAATACTTCTCTCCATCTACAGTAACCCACCCACTTTCACGTTCACATGTAGAAGGGTTCATATAATATTTCTTTCCGTCTACTGTCAGCCATCCAGAGGCCAGCACCCCATCTGATTTCGCATAATAATGAGCACTTTTTTTCGTGATCCACTTACTGCTGGCAAGTTTTCCGTCAGACTCAAAATAATATCTTTTCCCAGATGACGATTTCAGGATAATATCATCGTAACGGATTCCATTAGTTTTCTTAAAATAATACTTGTGTCCGTTGATCGTCTGCCATCCCGTAACCAGTTTACAATCTGATTTCCTGAAATACCGATAATAGGAATCCGGTTTATAGAAGCCTTTGACAAGTTTACCATTTGAAGCTGCATAATAATAAGAACCGTCTGTTTCTTTATACCATCCGCTTCTGACCAGCTGACCGGTATTTCTGTTAAAGGAATACCAGCTTCCCTTTACTTTCAGACGACCTTTTGCCATAGTGCCATTGGCCTGAAGATAATAGGTGGAATTCCCGCTTTTGCGAAAACAGTTTTTATACATTTTTCCTTTTTCATTAAAGCAGTAATATACATTATTTACTTTATGGAAACCGGATCGTATCACCCCGTCATTCCAGAAATAGTATTTATTCCCTGCAGCTGTAGTTACCCATCCGGTATGCATATATCCTTTTTTTTCATCAAAGAAATACGTTTTTCCATTTACTGTCTGCCAGGTAGTAAGCATTTTACCTTTTTCATTAAAACAGTACTTTTTTCCACTGATGGTCAGAATTCCGGCTTTGGCTGCACCGGTCTTTCCGAAATAGTACTGATTTCCTGCAGCACTTTTGTACCAGCCGGTAGCTTTTTTTCCGTTCTTATCATAATAGTACCAACTTCCGTTTTTTTTCACAAATCCTGTCTGCTTTTTGGAAGTTGCTGCAGCCTGAACCGGTACAGAGAAACCGGAAAAGATTCCACCCTGCAGAGCCAGTGCCAGAACAAAAAGAAAAGCTGTCAAATATAACTTTTTTTTCTTCATAGTAACTCCTGTGTGTGTTTTTTTTGTAACTGTGAAGGTTTACTTATTTTTCTCTCGTTTATTCTTTAATTCAACATATCTGTTCTTCAGGAAAATCCCTGCTTTTTTGATATATCCCCATATTATGTTTAAAATTCGCAGGAGATATTTCCATATGGTTATGACCAGTCCGGAAAGCGGATTCCATATTTTCATAAAGAAATTATTTTTTCTCGCTTCCAGTTCTTCCGGTGAAACCTTGTGTTTTTCTTCCTTGCAAAGAGGAAGTACTTCACCTGTCTGTTCATCCAGACAATCAATATTTATATATGTCTCCTCTTCTGCCGGCATTTTTTTGTCATTAAGAGAATGATTGATCAGTCTCCAGATCAGAGCATAAAGTACGGCAAATACAGGAACTCCTGCAATCATTCCCGGAACCCCAAAGAGACCGCCCCCGATCATGATGGCAACAATAACCATAAAACTGGAAAGTCCGGTAGATTCTCCGAGAATTTTCGGACCAAGGATATTTCCATCAAACTGCTGAAGAAGCAGGATAAAAATTGCAAAATACAGACCTTTTATGGGATCTACTACTAAAATAAGCAAAATACATGGAATGGCTCCGATGTAAGGACCAAAAAACGGAATGACATTTGTCATACCGATAATTACACTGATAAGAATTGGATACGGCAAATCCAAAAGCAACATTCCAAAATAACACAAAATTCCAATAATAGCAGAATCCAGAAGTTTTCCGTATATGAAACCACCAAAAGTCTTGTCTGTAAAACGCATAACGCGTATAAGCATATTTGCCCATTTATGAGGCAATATGGCATATACCATCATTTTGCTTTTGGCAACAAATTTCTCTTTGTCTGCAAGTACATACAAAGCTACAATGGCACCGATCAGAAAATTCTTCATAAAGATCAGGATATCAAAAATACCTGCTGAAACATTTTTGAGCATATCCTGCATCTGCGGAAGAATATCGGTAGTAAGATACTCCTGTGCTTTTACAGAATACTGGTTGATCATATCGAGCATTTCAGGATTCAGTTTCCATCCATGCTCAACAAATGAATTGAGCCACTTTTCAATAACTTTTACATAGTACGGAAAACTGTAAATAATACTCATGATACTTCGGATCAACTGAGGAAGCACCATCATCAGTAATGCGTAAATGATAATCCAGAACAGGAACATGGAAAAAAGGACACATCCCCATCGAATAGCCCGTTTTCCTTTTTTCTGTAACTTAATATTATGCTTTTCCAGCTGCGGATAGATCAGCTTCTGCTCAAAGAGATTGATCAGCGGACTGAGAATATAAGCAAGGATTACACCATAGATAATAGGCGCCATAATTCCCAGAAAAGTTTTGATTCCCACGATCAGGGTTTTCATGTGAAATATGCCATAATAAAACAGCATACTGGCGGCAATTACCAGAAAAGCGGTTACACCCCAGTGTAAATATCGGTTGTCCCAACGAAATTTCATAATGTCCTCCTTTTTAACATGGTATGATTATAGCATATATTTTAACAAATGTCATGAAAATTTAATATATATTAAAAAAAATTATAGCAGTCTTGTTACTGTTCATACACCACTATCCCGAGGCATACAAGCTAAAATTCCATTGCCGCAGGCAATCTGGAATGAATTGAAAAGACTGTTATAAATTCATCCAAAAACAGATACTTTACCAAGGATGTGATAAAGTATCTGTAAAAATATAATCCTATTTATTTTTTATGGAATCAAAAATCTCAATTGCCTGAATGATTGCTTTTGCTGCACCATCAATTCCAAGTTTGCTGCTGTCTACGCAGAGATTGTAGCTTGAAGCAGCCCCCCATTTCTTATTGGTGTAGTAATTATAGTAACTGGAACGGCTCTTGTCTGTCTTATTGATCATGTCTTTTGCTTCTTTTGCAGTTTTATTATGTTTCTGTGAAAGACGGTTAATCCTCCAGTCTGTATCTGCATGTACAAATACACTGAAACAGTCTTTATACTCTGACAACGCATAATCTGCACATCTTCCGACCATAACGCATGGACCTTCGGAGGCCAGTTTCTTGATTGCGTCAAACTGTGCAAGAAATACTTTGTGGTTCATAGGCATATCTGTAAATCCTGAAGAAGAATAACCAAATGAGTAGGTATCCATAACCAGAGAATATAAAAAGCTGTTAGTTGGTCTTTCATCATGATTCTCAAAAAGTTCTTTGCAGATACCGCTTTCATTTGCTGCGTGTTCGAGAAGTTCTTTATCATAACATTTAATACCAAAATATTTGGCAACTTCCTGACCTATCTGTCTTCCTCCACTGCCGTACTCACGACCAATTGTAATAATTGAACTCGTACTATTCATAGTCTGCACTCCCTTCTGTTACATATTCGATAGACATATTATACAGTATTTCCAAAAAAATGCAAACTACTTTCGTAATTTTTCTAATAATTTAACGAAATATTCAGGTAAAGGAGCTGTAAACTCCATATATTCGCCCGTTGATGGATGAACAAAGCCAAGAATCATTGCATGAAGCGTCTGTCCCTGCAGATGATAAGGATTCTTACCGGAACCGTACACTTCATCACCCAGAAGTGGATGACCGATACTTGTCATATGCACACGAATCTGATGCGTTCTGCCTGTTTCCAGACGGCATTCCACATAAGTGGCATTTTTGAAACGTTCCAAAACTTTATAATGTGTGACAGCATCCTTGCCGTTTTTATAGTTGACAGCCATCTTTTTGCGGTCAATCGGATGGCGCCCGATGGGACCTTCGATCGTCCCTTCGTCTTCTTTCAGTACTCCTGCTACGATTGCCCGGTATCTACGCCTGATAGAATGCTCTTTTAACTGTTCTGCCAGGTTGCGGTGTGCATTATCATTCTTGCATACAAGAAGTGCACCTGTGGTATCCTTATCGATTCTGTGGACAATACCAGGACGCAGAACACCATTGATCCCCGACAGATTGTCCTTACAGTGAAACATAATAGCATTTACCAATGTTCCGGAAGTATGTCCGGCACTGGGATGAACCACCATCCCCTTTGGTTTATTTACAATAAGTACATCATCATCTTCATAAAGAATATCCAGAGGGATATCTTCCGGAAGTATATCCGGCTCTTTTATGTCAGGAACTGCTACGGAGATTTCATCTCCTTCCTGAACTTTGTAGTTGGCTTTTACAGCAGAACCATTGACGGTTATTTTCTGCTCTTTAAGCAGCTTTTGAATATAAGAACGTGACAGTTCTTCGTTCATTTCAGAAAGATAGCGGTCAATCCGGATACCGGACTGACCTTCAGAAACCTGATAATTAAGAATTTCCATAATACTAATCCTTTTTTATTCTTAAGAAGTCATAATCTTCATCATTTTTGTATCTGAAACACACCAGCATAACAAGTAATATGCCACTGCATACCACATACATATCAGCTATATTAAATACCGGAAAATCAATCAGTGAAAAATAGATAAAATCCACAACATAGCCTCTGCATACTCTGTCAATAAAATTTCCAAGAGCACCGGAAACCATTACCAGTGCAGTTACTGACAGCGGCAGATAATATCTGTTTTTCGGGATTCTGGCATATACATAGATAAATACACCAAAAAACAAAAGGCACAAAATCACAAACACCGGAATTTTACCTTCAAACAATCCAAAGGCCATTCCACGATTTTCGAGATACCGTAATTGAAGAACTCCCGGAATGAGAGAGATATCAGGCTGATCTTTCAGTTGTGCCAGAACAAGAGATTTACTTCCCTGATCCAGGATTGTCAGCAAAAGGATAATAATACAGCCTCTAATCCAGTGCATACATGAAGATACGGAGGAAACAGCTGTCATATCAGAATCTCCCGGATTGCCTGGAGCAATTCCTCATCTGTGACAGTTTTGTCTATAAAACTTTTACCGATCCCGTCCATAAGGATAAATTTAATATGACCGGCTTCCATTTTTTTGTCTTTTTTTGTTGCTGCCAAGACATCCCCGGCATTCAGTGAATCAACAGAAAGAGGAAGATTATAAGAATGGCACCCTTTTCTGATCTCTTCGTATTCTTCTTCTGTTAATAATCCTCTCTGCATGGAAAGATAAGCGGCAGCGATCAGACCGACTCCAACACACTGTCCATGAAGCAGCTGAAAGTTTTTCATTTTTTCGACTGCATGTCCGACTGTATGACCAAGATTTAAAAGTGCACGTTCTCCCTGCTCCTTCGGATCACGCTCTACCACACCTGCCTTGATCTCGCAGCATCTGCGGATCATTCTGGAAAGCATACTCAGATCCAATTTACTGATCTCAGGCTGATTCTTACATACAAAACGGAAGAACTCTTCATCGCAGATCAGTCCTGTCTTAAGAATTTCACCCATTCCACAGGTGAATTCCCGATTCGGAAGAGACTGCAGGGTACTCATATTCATATATACAAGTCGGGGCTGATGGAAAGCTCCTACCATGTTTTTGTACTGAAGGAAGTCAACACCTGTTTTACCTCCTACGCTGCTGTCAACCTGTGCCAGAAGCGTAGTAGGAACCTGGATAAAATCAATCCCTCTCAGGTAAGTGGAAGCTCCGAAACCTGTCAGATCACCTACAACACCGCCGCCCAGCGCAACCAACAGACCTTTTCTGTCCATTTCATTCTCAATCAAAGTTTTATATAATTCCTGTACTGTATTCAGGTTTTTGTTCTTTTCACCAGCTTCAAATACAAAAGAGAATATTTCAGAGGAAATTTCCTGAAGAGCTAATTTAACTGCTTCATGATAAAGAGGTGCAACATGACTGTCTGTCACAATACAGATTTTCCGGTTTTCAAGTCCTTCTTCTCTGATCGCACCGGCAAGATCCTGAAAGTCATTTTTAAAATAAATAGGATAATGGAAATCTCCTTCCCGTTTTACAAGTAATTTCTGTTCTGCCATTTTCCTGTTCTCCTTTTATTACAAAATTTATACATAGCGCATAATACGCACACTGCAGCGTCCTTTTTTTGTCTGGTGAGAAACACCGTCAAAAATGAACCGTCCTTTCCCACGTACAGATATAATGTCACCATCTTTCGGCTCATATCCGTTGCTGGTGATCAGTTTTCCGTTGACAAAAACCTGCCCGCCTTCAATATAAGATACCATACTGCTTCTGGATGTCTTAAAAGCAAGCGAGATCAATGAATCCAGACGTACCGAAGCGCAGGTACCGCTGACAGATTCAAGGACAGGGCGTGGAAATTCATCAGAATCCTCCACTTTTGTGATCAGAATATTGGTATGACGGACCCGGCACAGATTTTCAAGAAAGAATTCCGTCATTTTGTTCTGGCAGAAAAACCAGGCAGCTTTTTTCTGAACAACAATATCACCGATCACACTTCTGTCTACTCCAAGATTGAGAAGTGCACCGAGATAATCACGATGAGAGAGCTCTTCAGAGAATTTAAGAGCTTTTGGTTCAATCCTCAGACAGTCGATGGGATATTCCCATGTAAAAGCAAGAGCATCAGGATGAAATGCAACCATCTGACGCTCCGCATTCTCATAGCCTCCGGACGTCTCCATAACAATCTGGGGAAACTGATGTTTCAGGCTACTGACTATATTCTGTTCATTTAAATTAAGAAAATCCGAAAATGTAACGATATCTCTCTGCCAGGAGAGATTTGCCAATTCCCGGATTCTCTTAAGAAAAAATTCGTCTTTTTCCATCCTGGATCAATATCCTGCTCTTACAGACGGAGCAGAGCCTCCCAGAATATTCTGAAGGTCACCGGTAATATCTACATTGTACGGTCCAAGTACAAAGATATAGCTGGATACTTTCTGAAGGCTGCCGCCTAAAGAATAGCATGCACCGGACGTGAAATCGATGATCCTCTGTGCCAGTTCCACATCAATTCCCTCCAGATTCAAAATAACAGTAGAATTATCTACTAAAGTGTCAGCAATCTCACGCGTATCTTCCATAGAAGAAGGTTTGATCACACAGACTTCCATATTTGGGCCCTGATTTGATTTGCGGCTGCTTCTCATTGGAGTAATCTTGGAAGATGCTGCAGGACGTGTCTGGCGTTCGGCGCGTTCCTGTTTAACCGTAACCTTAGACGGAGCCGAAGCGGTCTGTTTTGGAGCAGATGCCTGTTTAGGAGCTGTCTTTACTGCTTTCTCTTCTACATCATCGAAGTCATCATTATCGTCGGATTCTTTTTTCTTAGAGAATTTATCAAAAAATTTCTTCTTTGGTTTCTCATCGAAATCGTCATCGAGAAAGTCATCATCTTCTTCCTCATCTAACAGATCATCATCTAAGAATCCATCATCATCGTAATCATCGTTTAATTTGATGGCATCTAAAAATTTATCTAAAACGCCCATTTTAATCTCCAATCTTATTTTAATCTTCTTTTATTGAGTAATCTCTTTCGCCAAAGATACCCGTTCCCACGCGCACCATAGTGGCCCCTTCCTCAACTGCGACCTGATAATCATTTGTCATTCCCATACTCAGGACGCTCATATTAACATTATTAATGTTTTTGGCCGCAATGTCAACACTTAATTTCTTTAATTTTTGAAAAACTTCTCTGTTTTCTTCAGGATTTGCTACAAATGGTGCAATTGTCATAAGTCCTTTTACCTGAAGATGCTCATAAGAAGAAATTTCTTCCAGAAATGGTAATACCTCTTCGACTGAAAGGCCAAACTTGCTTTCCTCTCCTGCTACATTTACTTCGATCAGAACCGGCATGCAGATATCTTTTTTTGCTGCCTCTTTTTCGATGGCCTCTGCCAGGCGGACAGAATCTACAGAGTGTACCATAGATACTTTATCAATAATATATTTCACTTTATTTCTCTGTAAATGTCCGATCATGTGCCACTGTACATCTGATGGCATCTGATCGTATTTATCTACGATCTCCTGAACCTTATTCTCCCCAAACACTCTTGCACCCGCATCATATGCTTCTTTCAGCATTTCCACCGGTTTGGTCTTACTGACCGCAATAAGAGTTACCTCTTGGGGAGAACGCCCTGCAGTATCGCAGGCCTCTTCAATATTCTTTTTCACAAGGTTTAGTTTATCAGCTAACATATTAAGCCTCCTTAATTAGTATAAAATGTCTTCTTCCTTTACTTTATCAGCGTTTCGAACAATGTGATCATATCTGGAAAGACCGTAGGTGGTGTTTTTAGATACAATAGCATATTCTTCGTTCTCATCAAGTATTTCAATACGGCGAAAAACCGCATAGCCTTTATTAATACAGTATACTCCCTCCAGGGTATCTGTCTCTCCGATCACATATTTTTCACCGGTATCCGTATTGATCAGGGCATCCCCTTCCTTAAATGAACTCTTGTCAACATAATAAATCTGAGGTTGTTCTGCTTCGTCCACTGCCAGTTTGGAGACAGATGAATCATCAATACTTGCGTAAATGCTCACATTTTTAAATGTTGTTTTATTTTTCCCCTCATAAAGGGTAAAACCTGTCTGATTATCCTGTGTAGTGGCCATTCTGGATGGAATCACATAAAAATCCTTGGTTACAATAGAGGTAAGAGGGATTTTCAGACCTACAACTGTGTTGGTTACAAGTTCAATGTCCAAAAAACGGTCAGATGCATAACGAATCAGACCTTTATTGAAATCAATCTGTCCATATTTGTCACCGTCTATGGTAATAATGGAAAAATCTCCGTTTTGTGTCATATCGTCTTTTAAAAATTTGACACGTATTGTAGAACGGTCTTTCAGTTTTTCAACCTGTCTGTCGCTCAAAGGAATCAGAAGGCTCCAGCGTTCATCTGTGATAATGGTATAAATATCATCTCCTGCTTTTACCTTGTCGGAAGTTTTCAAATCTGTTTCATGGTAAGAATTCTGATCGAAATCTTCTGCCTTTACAGCATCTACTGTTTTTCCTTCATAATTATCCATGGAATATAAAACGATACCATCAGATTGGGACTGGCAGATAGTTTGATTTCCGGGGTAAATATCTGCTGTTTTGTCATTGTCACCACTGTCATTTCCTTCACCGTCCTCATCTGAAGTAAGAGGAGCAGATGAGGTATTACCAGACTCTGCATATTGAAGAATATTTCCCTTCAGTTCATATTTAAAGCTGTAGGTGCTGTTAAATTTACTTGAACTGAATCCTTTGGAAAAACTCATCATATCAGTCCGTACCTTTGAAAGTTCTTCCGGGGCAAGAGATGCCGGAGCAGAAGCTGTTTTTGTATCACTAAGTCCGTACACCGCTCCGGAAGCATTAATCTTACTGCCCTCCCTTGCATAATAAGTAATATAGCCTGATGAATCTGCCTTGCATAAACTTTCTTCACGTATGGCAAGACCGGTATATGTTTCGTTGCGGGATAAAGGTCCTGATGTAACCTGATAGGACTCAATATGAGTAGTTGTAAAATATAATATGGCACTGAATGCCATATATATGAATAAGATGCCAAACATGATCGTTCCGATATTCAGCCCCACGACCATGCGAAGCCTTGCCAGGATTCCCGGCATTTTTTTTGATTTATTATCAGACAATGGGATGTCTCCTTTTTGTGCAGTTCATAATCATTCTATAACTGTTCAGCGATTTCACAGTGACTGCTGAATAGTTACACCATTTTCCAAAATATTGTAACACTTTGCACATTTAAAAACAAGTTTATTCATAAAGAATTCACAATAATCGTTACTGTTCACTCCGTTCACAGTAACGTAGCCAAAATTCATTCCAGATTGCCTGCGGCAATGGAATTTTGGCTTGTATGTCTCGGGATTTTGGCATATTCATGCCAAAACACCTCGCAGGATAGTGGTGTGTTAACTGTAACCAATAATCCCGTTACTGAGAATGGAGTAAACAGTAACGGGAGCACATAAGTAAGAACACATTTTCAGAATATAAGTTTGCTTTTTGTCAGGAATTATGATATGATAAAAAAATCAGAAACTGTTCAGTATCTCATAGAATAGCAGACTGCTGAATGGTTATGAAGAGTGTACGAACAAAAAATAACTTAAAAAGGAGGGTATAATTATGCCATATGGAAGAATCACGCCAAAGCAGCAGGAGATTCTTGATTACATAAAGAATGAGATTTTGAACCGGGGATTTCCGCCGGCAGTTCGTGAAATCTGCGAGGCAGTCAACCTGAAATCTACTTCTTCCGTTCATTCACATCTGGAAGCACTGGAGAAAAATGGATATATCCGCAGAGATGCAACGAAACCACGTGCGATTGAGATTATTGATGACAATTTTAATCTGGTCCGCAGAGAGGTTGTGAATGTTCCCATCATAGGAACTGTGGCAGCCGGACAGCCACTTCTGGCAGTTGAGAATATTGAAGGCTATTTCCCTATCCCTGCAGAGTTTATGCCTAATTCACAGAGCTTTCTGTTGAAAGTAAAAGGGGAAAGTATGATAAACGCCGGAATTTTTGACGGAGATCAGGTTCTGGTAAAACAGCAGTCCACAGCAGAGGATGGAGATATTGTTGTTGCGCTGATCGATGACGGTGCTACAGTTAAGACTTTCCATAAAGAAAAAGGATACTATCGTCTCCAGCCGGAAAATGATACAATGGAGCCAATCCTTGTACATGAAGGTCTTCAGATTCTTGGCAAAGTATTTGGTGTGTTCCGTTTGTATGAGTAATATAACTGATACGTGAATAGTCAGGCAGATATTCGCAATCCGCTTCGCAACTTGCTCATAATCGAATCAAGCAAGTCCCCATACACTGCAAATTATACTATATCAATTCAAAAAAACAACAGAGGAAATCAGGTATCTCTTAATGATGATATCTGATTTCCTCTGTATTTTATTTTGCAAATTTCACAAATTCAGGCGGATAAAATCATCCGCCTCGCTACGCAGTTCTACACCGAATAACTGTAAATTTTTCGTTACTGTTCACTGGTAATATCCCGCGAGGTGTTTTTTGTGAACGAAGGTCACAGAAAACCCGAGACATACCGCGCGACTTTATGCGATTAGCATAAAGTCTGTGCATCGCAAGCATGTTGCTGTGAACAGAGTGAACAGTAACAATTTTTTCTACTTATTTCTCAAGAAATTCATTAACGTCAAGAACCTTACCATCTCTCCAGATTCTTTCGAGGTCATAGAAAAGACGATTCTCTTCGTCAAATACGTGAACGATCATATCGCCGTAATCCATAAGAACCCAGCTGGAGTTTCTGGTTCCCTCAATCTGTTTTGCTTCAAATCCGGCTCTGCCAAGTGTTTCATCTACATTGTCAACCATAGCCTGAACCTGATTCTGGTTGGAAGCACTTGCAATTACAAAATAATCGGCAATTACAGATACTTCATGGATATCTATTACCTTAATATCTTTTCCTTTTTTCTCATCAAGTGCGCGGCAGGCAAGTTTTGCCATTTCAAGTTCTCTGTTCATGGAAACAACCTCTCTTTCTATCTGCTTTTGTAACTGTTCAATATCTTCATGATCAACAGACTATTGAATAGCTACATATATCTTCTCTAAATAAATATTTATATCCGTAATCTGTTCTCCCTGTTGTGCTGTCCCCTATATGTAAAACTCTGCCAGTCGAGACAATTTATACTCAGGACTGTCTTTTCATGTGTAAATCCCTGTAATACAAGAAAGCATCTTTCGTAGCATTATCAATATCTTTCGGATTTTCCTCCAGATAAGCCAGTGTATCACCCAAAATCTTATACATACATTCGTCAAGATCCTGAAAAGCCAGTTTACGTACAATTGCAAGATTAGGAGCTTTATCACGTTTTGGTTCAATATAATCGGCAATATAGACGATTTTTTCCAACAGTGTCATCTCCGGCTTTCCGGTAGTATGCCAGGTGATGGCAGAAAGAATATTTTCATCTGTAACATCATACTTAGCCTTAGCTACGTAAGCTCCAAGCTTGGCATGAAGTAAAAAAGGATGCTCCTGTTCGAATTCAGATACCGAAATATGATGCTGGCTGCACATTTTCAGCTTCTTTTTGTTCGGAATACATTTTGCACAGTCATGGAGCAGTCCGGCAGTCTGGGCTGTGATCAGATCACAGTCATGAACCATGGCAAGTGCTGCACATGTAAACATAACTCCCAACGTATGTTCATAACGATCCTCATCCAGATATTTTGCTAATTTTTTCTGCATTTTTATAAAATCATACTCTGCCATCGGAAGATCATCCTTTCTTTTCGGCCAGACTGTAAATCTGGTTTTCTCTGATATACTCAATCACCGGATCAGGAATATAGTAACGCACACTTTTATCTTCTCTGATCCAGTTTCTGAGCATTTCGCTGGATACATCAAGGTTTGTGGTATTCAGTGTCAGAAATGTGCCATTATATTTAAGCGAAAGACGGTTCATTTCTGCTTCGAGCTCTGCGATTGTGGAATGATTTCTTACAGCAGTTACCAGAATGCAGTTTCTGCAGATTCTTTCCGGTTCACGCCATGTATCAAAGTCATACAGGGAGTCTGCGCCGATTATAAAATAATAATCAGTATCCGGATTCTTCTCTTTTAGCATTTCCAGTGTATGATAAGTGTAAGTATAACCATTTTCATGCATTTCAGTCAGCGACAGTTCAAAGTGAGGATTTCCGGTAATCGCCCTGCGGACCATTTCAACTCTTTCTTCATCTGTGGCACGTCCCTGACGGTTTCTCTTGTGAGGCGGATTTCCGGAAGGCATGAACAGTACCTTTTCCAGTCGGAACTGTTCGTATGCTTTCTCCCCCAGAATCAGATGCCCCATGTGGATGGGATCAAAAGTACCGCCCATAATACCAATTCTGTGTTTGATGTCAGCCATAAAAAACTCCGTATTATTTTCTGGGTAATTCAATTTTTTTCTTTTCGTTTTTGCCTTCACGGTATAAAACAATTTTCTTGCCGATAACCTGTACGATCTGGGAACGTGTACGTTCTGCCAGAACCTCAGCCATCTGGCGCGGATCCTCCAGGCAGTTCTGAAGAACACTGATCTTGATCAGTTCTCTGGCTGCAAGCGCCTCATCTACTGCGGCTGTGTTCTCAGGAGTAAGACCACCCTTTCCAAGCTGAAGGATTGGATCCATGGTCATTGCAAGACCTTTTAAATAAGCTCTCTGTTTACTTGTCATTTTTATTTTCCTCTGTTATTCTCTGCAAACGGACAAAATCATCCGTCTTACCACATCTGTTTCATTATTGAATCTATTTATAGTAATCAAAATCAAATCCGTACATACGCACAGTATCACCTTCCTGAATGCCTGCCTTCTCAAGTTCTTCCAGGATGCCTCCCTCTTTCAGGAATTTCTGGAAGAATGCGAAACCTTTTTCGGAATCAAGATTTGTGTAGCCAAGCATCTTTTCAATCTTCGGTCCCTCGACAACAAAAATTGTCGGATCTTCAGGACTCTGCTCTACTGTATATGGAAGGTTTTCTCCGATCAACATATCTTCAGGGAAGAATTCCTGTTCAAATACTACAGGTTCCTGTGGGCAGCTGTCAAGAAGTTCTTTCACATGGAATAAAAGTTCTCTGACACCCTGACCGCTGACAGCGGAAATCGGATATACCTGGATTCCTTTTGGCTCAAATTCTGCCTTAAGTTTGTCAATCGGACTCTCTTCGCCGTCTTCTGTATAGATACAGTCGATTTTATTTGCTGCGATTACCTGTGGTCTTGCAGCAATTTCCGGATTATAAGCTTCCAGTTCTTTATTAATCTTGTAAATATCATCGATTGGGTCACGTCCCTCTGTAGATGCTGCATCTACAATGTGGATAATGACTCTGGTACGTTCAATGTGGCGGAGGAACTCATGTCCAAGTCCCACACCTTCGGAAGCACCTTCGATCAGACCGGGAATATCAGCGATCACAAAACCACCGTTTTCAGTATCTACAACGCCAAGATTTGGGCTCAGGGTTGTAAAGTGATAGTTGGCAATTTTCGGCTGTGCGTTGGTAACACGGGAAAGGAATGTGGACTTTCCGACATTCGGGAATCCAACCAGACCTACGTCTGCGATTACTTTCAGCTCCAGAAGAACTTCCAGTTCCTGCGCAGGCTGTCCTGGCTGTGCATATTTCGGGACCTGCATGGTTGCAGTCGCATAATGCTGGTTTCCTTTGCCACCTCTTCCGCCTCTTAATACGATCTGGCGTTTATTTTCACCGGACATATCAGCAATTACTTTACCGGATTCTGCATCCATGATAACAGTTCCTTCCGGAACTTTTAATACAACATCTTTTCCATCGGCACCATGGCAGCGTTTTTTGCCGCCTTCCTGTCCGTCTTCTGCTTTATATTTTCTTCTGTGTCGGTAGTCGCCAAGGGTGTTCTGGCCTTCATCTACCTCAAATATCACGTCTCCTCCACGACCGCCGTCGCCGCCGTCAGGACCGCCATTCGGAACATATAATTCTCTGCGGAAACTTACATGGCCGTCGCCGCCTTTACCGGAGCGGATAATGATCCTTGCTCTATCTGCAAACATATTACACCTCTATTCCAAAAAAAGGCTCCAAACCGGATCGATTTGAAGCCTTTTACCTATTTCATTACTCTGCGTCTACAGGAACGATAGAAACCTGTTTCTTATCGCGACCTTTTCTTGTGAATCTTACGACTCCGTCTGTAAGTGCAAATAAAGTATAGTCTTTACCGCAGCCTACGTTTTCACCTGGGTGAATCTTGGTTCCGCGCTGTCTGTAAAGAATGTTTCCGGCTTTTACAAACTGTCCGTCTGCTCTTTTCGCACCTAATCTCTTAGACTCGGAATCACGACCGTTCTTTGTAGAACCAACTCCCTTTTTATGTGCGAATAACTGAAGGTTCATCTTCATCATTGTTGTTACACCTCCTTGACTTTTACTGTCAAATATCGATTGTTATAACTATGTT
>ENA-OPVY01000198-OPVY01000198.1-human-gut-metagenome-genome-assembly--contig:-NODE-198-length-54401-cov-7.211147_pt1 | contig 54401 bp, 45 predicted proteins | sample MGYA00241503_ERZ501998 | MGnify/ENA primary metagenome ERZ501998 (study PRJEB25962, sample SAMEA2042107) | human gut metagenome | biome: human gut; feature: human-associated habitat; material: faeces... | reverse complement strand
TGAAGTAGGAATGGAACATAGAAGTTTATAACTTTTTATAAGTTTTCAGTAACGGAATGTCATGTGAAATATATCAGAAAGAGTTTCTCTTTATTTTGGTTGATAGCGGTAATGCTGTTTGGAACAGTATCGGCATCCGCAACATCTGCAAAACCGGAAACACCGGTATTGTCCGGAACAGCAGCCGGAAACAGAGTGACTCTGAACTGGAATAAAGTAAAGAAGGCTTCCGGCTATCAGATTTTTTTGTATTATAAAGCCTACGGGAAATACAAATGCGTGGGAAGGATCAAGAACAGGAACATTACCAGTTTTACACTGACAGGTTCTGAAGATAAGCTCTACACTTATAAGATACGTTCTTATCTGAAACAGAGAAACAAAACTCTGTACAGCCCATCATCGAAGGCACTGGAGATAAAAACAGCTCCCGGAAAACCTGTGATCACCCGGATAAGAGTGAGAGAAGAAAGCGGAACCCTGATCAAATGGAAAAAAATCAAAACTGCAGAAGGATATCAGATATTCCGGTCAGAATCCGAGGACAGAGGATATAAAAGAATCAATATAGTTTCCGGCAATACAACATTCAGTTATATAGATACAGGTACTGTTTCAGGAAAGACTTATTATTACAGAATACGGGCATATGTACGAAATCAGGGAAATGTTGTATATTCTGAACTGAGTGATCCGGCAGAGACAGTAATGCGAAAGACTATTATGATCGGAGATTCCAGAACAGATATGATGAAAGATGTTGTGGAGAACGATAACATTACATGGATATGTGAGATTGGAATGGGGTATAAATGGTTTAGAGATACTGCCCTGAAAACCTTGCAGGAGCAGATGAAAGGAAATGAAGATATTTTTGTCTGGCTTGGTGTTAATGATGTATACAATATTTCAAATTATATCAGTCTGCTGAATGAGGAGATTCCAAAATGGAAAGCGCAGGGAGCGGATGTTTATATTGTGGCAGTGGGACAGGTAACCAAAGATCCTTATGTAACAAATGAGGAAATCGAAGATTTCAATGCCAGAATGAAAAAAGAAGTTGCCGGTGCGAAATATGCAGATCTTTATTCTTATCTGAAAAAGCAGGGATATAAGACAACAGACGGAACTCATTACGATAATGAAACTACATGGAAGATTTACCGTTATCTGATGTCTTTTGTATCATAAGAACAGAAAAAAAGGAAACTGTATCAGTTTCCTTTTTTGAGTAAAAAATAATGCAGAAGATGGGACTTGAACGCACGACACATGCAGGAAATACCGCAAGAAAGGGGCTTCCACGCTATACATATTCCTGTAATAATCAAAAAATAATCAAATCCATCTCAGAATAAAAAGTAATGAGTATTGATATTCCCAGTAGAGGATATGTGCTCATTACTTTTTTATTATTTTATTTCTGGTAAGACGCTTCGCTTTTTTACAGGAATAACAGAAGGCATTGAGAGGTAGTTTCTATAAAAAAATTAAAATATATTTAGACTCATGGAATAAAAGAAGTTATGTTTTTGAATTTTTCAGCATTTGTACCCGATATAAATATTCTGCGTAAGTTAATAGTGACCCAAAGCAAGGGTAAAAGGACGAGCATAGCTGGAGCAAATAAAAAGTCTGTTTATAGTATAATGAGTTATAAAGAATTTTATCCGTTGGCTGTAAAAGGTTTAGACCCTGCAAATTGGTAAATTATACACACCGCACAAGATTACAGTGCGGTGTGTTTTTGTTTCTACAACAACTACACAATTGATACGAGTGGGGTATCAGATGTACACAAATTCATATTGATATCTTTGTAAGACTTACATGTTGAACCACTCTCTCCTCAGAGGTATAGTACACACACCAAAAGAGGAGGACACAGTCATGAATAAACTTATGAAACAGTATACTTTCGGAGTAGAAATTGAATTTACGGGTATGAGCCGTAAAAGGGCGGCTACTGTAGCATCGAAATATTTCCAGAATGAGGCAGAGTACATCGGTGGTACTTATGATGCTTACTCAGTAGCAGATCAGCAGGGAAGGACATGGAAGTTTATGTACGACTCGAGCATTCATGCCCAGCGTAAGAATGGGAACTGGATATCAGACAGAACCTACAAAGTAGAGATGGTTACACCAATCCTGCATTATCCTGATATTGAACTGTTACAGGAACTGGTAAGACAGTTAAGAAAAGCAGGCGGTCTGGTAAATGACAGCACAGGCTTACATATCCATGTTGGTGGGGAAAGCTTCACACCACAGCATCTGCGTAGTCTGATTAATATCTTTACTGCTAAAGAAGATCTTCTGGTACAGGCTCTTAAGATTGAGCCAGCACGCCAGAACTACTGCCAGAAAGTAAACAGGCAGATGGTGGAAGTTATGAATAAGAGAAAGCCCAGTACATTGGAAGAATTCGCCCGTATCTGGTACAAGGAACAGAATGCAGAAGGTACAAGAAATCAGCATTACAGTTCATCCAGATACCATATGCTGAATTTGCACAGCCAGTTCTATCGTGGCACCATCGAATACCGTTTATTCAATTCCACATTACATGCAGGAAAGGTTAAGGCTTACATCCAGATGGTACTTGCTATTACTGCTCAGGCTCAGACAGTAAAATATGCCAGCCCGATTAAGAGAAGTACCGATAATCCTAAATATGCATTCCGATGTTGGATGCTCCGCATGGACTTGATTGGTGATGAGTTCAAGACCTGCAGAAAGCATATGCTTGCATTGCTTGATGGTGACAGTGCATGGCGAAACGGAGCCCCAAAATAAAGTACAGGCAGTGGGGAGAAAACTCTCCCCACTATACGAAAGGAGATACTTATGAATTATTATATAGCTTATGGAAGTAATTTGTATTCAGAACAATTTTACCATCGATGCCCTGATGCAGAACTTGTATCCAGTGGGGTATTGAGAGATTATATTCTGGCATTCTGCGGCAGTAATGGGAATGCGTTCCTTACAGTAAAGAAACAGTCAGGATGTGCTGTCCCTGTTGCAGTATACCGTATTAGTCCAAGAGATGAGCGTTCTCTGGACAGATATGAAGGATATCCTAACTTCTATATTAAAACACAGGCAGTAGTGGAAATAGATACAGGTAAAAAGCTAAAAGGAATGATGTATGTTATGAAAGAACAGCCGTATGCTTATCCATCTGAGTCGTATTTTCATACCTGTTCAATGGGGTATCAGGAATTAGGGTTTCCAGTAGATGTTCTGGAAAAGGCAATATCCTATCTGGAAACCAGTTCTGCAGTTGGGCATAACCTGCAGTTTTACCGTAAACAAGTGGGGTATTCACAGTCTAAGTTAGAGAGGTTATGTGGCTTCAGCAAGGGTAAGATCTGTAAACTGGAAACAGGCGAGCGTGACCTCAGAAGGGTATCTGCCGATGTTTACATTACCTTGAAGCGTAACCTGCGGTTTGATGACTCTTATATTTTTCTGGAAAATCCCAGAAATTAACTGCCCTGTTCCAGTAGTGTCCTAACCCTGCTACCGCCCTCATTCAGCAGGTACAGATTCCATTTTCCATAAATAAAAGCATTCATCTGCAAGCACAGCAGTAACTGCCCTACCGTCTGCATATATATAGGAAAGAATACTTTCCCGTTCTCCTGCTTTTGGTAAAAAATGAGAGATATCTTCGCAGAAGGGAAGTTGTGCAGTGCTGTCTGGCAGATGGATGCTTTTTTCTCATTTCAGGTATAAGGCACAGGTTTCAACCTGCCTACTGTCCTGCAGGAAGAGGCATAGCTGCTATCTGTAAAATGTATGATTTGTCTGTTTTAAGATATTGTTTTTCTTTGTCAGTATAAAGATTTCCGTATATATGAGTGGGGTACTGATATTATTATTTTGCTGTTCGATATGCTTTTCTTCTATCCTTATCCATTCTTATGGATTACACTTAGAAAATAACCCTGTTTAGATTTCATATAAGATTACAGGATGAATAGATAACAGTTATTGCTACATACATAGTTCTTACAACAGTTATTATAAAGACAGTAAATACAACAACAGTCCTATATAAGACATTAGCAATGAATCCTAATACAGAATAGGATTCTTACATGAACAGTCAGTTGCAGAATAATGGATATCAGTAGATAAGAGAACAGCAAAATTAACAGCAAGATTAAAAGTTTACAGATAGAGAGTCAATAATAAAGGTCAGGGTCAGTCAGGGATCAAGATTAATATTAGTGAGTTTTATTTTCGAGTGGTGATTTCAGCCATACATAGTATTAAGAAATAGCTGTATTGTTAAGGCAGTGCAGAGATAGTGGTCAGGATATATTTCCAGATAAGTTGTACTGGTTCTGCCTATACTCAAAGTATGTAGGGTAGATAAGATTTCCATAGAGAGAGGAGAGCAGTTATGGTTACAGAGAGAGACAGAAAGCAAAGGGTAAGGGAACAGTCTCAGTAGGGGTAGATGATTCTGCATTTCGAGTATATCCAGTTATGTAGATACTCTCCCGATATGAGAGAACAGATACAGTCAGTAGGTACAGCAAAGGCAGAGAACAGATCAGCTAAGAAAGAAATCCCCAGCAATGCCATACAGAAATCCAGTAGGTATATTCTCCCAAGTATAAAGGTTCCACTGGTAACAGGTGTGATATAGGGTAGCTGATAAGCACAGATTCCCAGAGAGTACAGGCAAAGTCTGAGAAGTACGAATGGGGTATTCAATAGCCAGTCTGATAATAGAGGGTACTGACCAGATAGGTCTGATATCTAATCTCCTGCTTCTACTTGCAGGATAGATAGCAGGTAAGAAACACAGGTATGATTCCAAGTAGATACAGGCAGAGCCGTATATGAGTAGGGTATTCCAATAGCATCCAAGTATCAGGGGTACTGACCAGATAGGTCTTAATATCCTGATTCTGCCTATACTTACAAGAGATGTAGTAGATAAGAAACACAGAAATCATTTCGAGTATATCCAGTTATGGTCATGGATGAGTAGGGTATTCTAAGGCTATGCAAAGAATAGGGGTAGTTGACCAGATAGGTCTACTCTCCCATTTCCATCATGTACTTACAGAATAAAGAGTATCCAAGAAACACAGTTATGAATGATAAGACAGGCATTCAGGATTAAGTAGTAAGAATAAACACAGTCTATATAGGGAGCATACAGTTCCAGAACAGAGTGAAGAATGCCGTATTTCTGCGGTATCCAGATATGAGTAGACACAGTTATTAAATATTAGCCAGTATACTGAGTAGGGTATTGATAGACAATACATTGCAGTGTTACATATCAGGAATACGATAGTTTCTGGTAACAGATCGCAGTAGTCCGGCATTATTCCCTGTTATAAGTACAGATTTTAACATTCAACAATACATAACAAGGTGCAAGTAAACACAGTGATATTTTTATCGGGTATCAGTAGATACAGACATCCTTTACTTGATAAGTGGGGTATTATTCTACAGTATTACATCCAACACAGTTATGTGTTACATCGTCAGAATACTTTTTCAGATATTAGTTGTAGTTTAGTAGTAACTATGGTATGCTACAAGAAACGATATGGTAATTTCTATAGAGTGTATTTTCCCATTTACCTGCCTGAGTATTCAGCCCCCACCATAGGGTGTGGGTACTTCATTCTCAGGCAGGTGAATGGGGTATTGTATAGTAATTACAACAGATCAACATATAATACAGAGGGAGGACAAACATATGTTGAAAAAATCTATCAAAAAATTTATCGCAACAGCCCTTGCAGTTGCAACGGTAGCCACCACAATGGTAGCCCCAGTCAGTGCATCAACGCTGACACCTAAAAAATCCCATAGTAAGGCAGAAATCACTGAATATGTTGATTATTTCAATGAAATCACATATCCTTACACATTCCGTCCAGACAGGTATGTTCCAGCACTGTTAAGTTGTGGAGTATCAGGAACACATAAGTCTTATACTTACAAGGCATGGCAGATGACAGAACTGCTCCAGAACACCCCAGACATTGACGATGAGCAGAAAGCTGACATGGCAAAGGCAGCTAAGGAATGGAAGAAATCCTACGTATCAGAACTCATGATAACAGTATACTGGAAGCATTGGAATAAGGTATTTGACTACGTTGAAGAAAATGAGGGTACTTTCTCCTCAAGGGACACAATGTCAAAGTATAAAGCTAAGGTAAAGAAAGCCTACACTACAGTTAATACTTTCTTATCCCGTAAGGCTAAGTACAATCAGAAATTGGCAGCCCAGTTAAAAGGTTTTAACAAAACCCGTTATACAGTATGGAATGCTGACATCATGAAATATTTCAGTTGGTCAAAATCCAAACGAATCTCCTATGCAAACAAGCACTTCGAACCTTACATGGGTTCAACTCTCCTTAAGAAGTACAGAATGAACCAAGCACCAGAATTCACTCCGTATACTAAAATATATGTTGATGACTTTGGTGACAAGGAACTGTATCAAACTGATACATTAGGTATCTGGGGTTACTCAAATGCTAACAGTCCTTGTGCTAAATTAAACAAGCATACACATTATGAAAAGTGGTAACCCACAACCTTACAGGGACAGGCGCAAGCCTGTCCTTTCTTTTTGCGTTCACAGGTCATACAAGTTCTCTTAGTCACCACATAACCCCAGCCCACTCTCCTTGGGACATTCCAAATGTACAGGTAGAAGTAAACACCCTACCTATGATTCAATTTATCCAAGGGTACTTCGCACTAAAATAGTAGTAAAGGTAAAAAAGGAAAGGAGTTGTCAAGAAATGAAGGCAAGGTCATTAAGGGCACTATTACTGGCTTCCAGTTTAATATTAAGTGTGGGTACGACAGCCATGCCAATTATGGCGGTGGACATAGCACCCGACACATCGGATTCTGGAATCAGTATAGATGCAGATGATGAGGGTAATGATCTATTCATTGCAGGTAGCAATACTATTAAACCTGTTGGTTGAATGGGGTATTGATGATAGATATAATATATAATTCAAGTCATATTTCAGGGTAGAGATGCCCTGTATTTTTTTGCTATAGATACAGTTTCATATCTTAGTCTACAACATGAGTGGGGTACTGTATCAGGTATCTACAGTTCAGTTCTTTCCCTTTATCAGGGGTACTTTCTCATCTATCCAGTAGTTGCCCTGCAACTGCCCTACCATATATTGTTTTTTGGTAGATATCTTTCAGCATTCCAGTATTTCTGCCAGTATCCTATCTCTCTCCTGCTTTTATTTTCCATGATGATGAGATTCTGTTTCGGGTACATCAGTTGATACTAAATTAAATGACAAGTAGCTTAGAAAAGGTTTTTGAATTTCAGGAAAAGCTTGGTTTCTCTAGGTGTTATCCAGAAAAGGGTATGTGAGTTCTGAAAAGATGACGAATAGAGACACAGGATTCTTGGACATTCCATTGACGATTAAAGATGACGAAGACACAGTTCGGAAAGGAGAAAATGATGGTACTTACTCTGGTTAAGCAGTTGGAAATGGCATGGACTGCACTGTCTGACAGTGATAAGCCTGATGACGAGATCCGTATAGCGGCACTGGATGAGTTAATAGCTTTACTCTTTTCGGAAGTGTGGGATGGAAAAAAGGGAGTCGCCTTTGCTGAGACGTATTTCGACATCCCAGATAAGGAAATTAGTCATAAGCTGGGTATTTCTCTTTCCACCGTCAGAAGCAACCGTCAGTTGGCATCCAGAAAGCTCTCTAAGCTGGTTGGTAGCGATATTGTAGAAGTAATATGTAATGCCCCTGCCAGACAGGTAAGGGACAGACTTGTATTTCTGCAAATGTTAAGATCACCACCCTCATGGGTAGTGGTTCCCAACTCTGTATGGGAGATGAATGGGGTATTGCAGGATGAAAATGCATCTCTCAGAAAGTCTTTTCCATTAAAAGATTGTAAAGCTGAGATTGCCTTTTTACGGCAGTACACGCTCTCCCATATTGAGAAATCACTGGAAGGTTTAAGTAAAGAAAAATTATCGTTCCTACTGCATCTTATGGGTTCAGAAGATGTAACAAGGGACAGGGTACTTTTATTTTACTTATTGCATCAAAAGAAAGGAGGTGAATAAAATGAGCCAGCATAAGAGACATAAAAAAGTATATGTGGTATGCAACGTAAAACCTGATTTAAGTTATGACAACGACCATCGCATGTACGATGAGGTTGTCGGTGTAAATGAAATAGTATCTCTACCTGCAAGGCTTCAGACTGGAGATAAAGTAATCGTCGGTGACATCTTTACTACATTTCCAACCTATGACTTCATGCTGACATTCTTAGACTTTGCACTGAGAAACGGGATTACTTTTGAATCCACACGCCAGCGTTACTTATGCTTTTCAGCGGCACGTCCGTTACCTTATAAGGTGACCCACTACCTGCTGGAAATGCAACAGTTAAGAAACCAGTTATGGAATATGCGTGCACGGTTTGGTATACGCAATGATGATTCTGTTCAGGCTGATAGCTTTTACAGAAAATGTGACTGGATTGTTGGTCGTGTAGTTTCGATCACACTGTCTACAGACGGCATTCTGCGAAGATAATATTTAGTCATAGCAACATAATAGCAGTTCTGTCAGGTAGCTTCTGCCGACAGAGCTGCTATTTGGCTGTGCAGGGCATTTTCAGGTGTCCAGTGTAAAGTTCTGCGAATGGGGTATTATCCTGCTCACAGCGGCAGATACGGGGTATAGTCTGGATGTCGCTTTTTCCGCAATATGCGACCAATGGGGGATTCATGGGCATTCCCAGTGTTCCCAGTATAAACTGCGACCTTTAGAGGGTACGAAATGCGACAGGAGGAATTTTATATGTCAAAGAAAACCAGAGCGTTAAATAAAGAAGAGTACAGATTAATTATCGACTGTATCAAAAAGGGTTTTGATATGCCTGAGGGTACTGCAGTCAAAGCAAATCCCAGAATCGCTATGGCACTACAATGCGAAGCGTTACTGGGACTTCGTATCAGTGATATTCTCCGCTTGAGGTTAGATCAGTTTATAGCAGACGGCAGTAATTATTTCGTAGAGGTTAAGGAACAGAAAACAGGTAAGACTAAGAAGTGTTTTGTTCCGTTGGAGTTGTACTGTACCATCCGTCAATATGCAGATGAGTGGGGTATCGGACTGCATCAACCGTTGTTTGATATTACCCCCAGAAGCGTACAGCGGCATCTGGGTAAGGTGTGTTCTTATTTAGGTCTTACCCAAGTTTCTACCCACAGTTTCCGAAAATACTACGCTACTGATATTTACAAGAGGTCAGGAAGTAATATTGATCTTGTGAGACAACTGTTAAACCATTCAGATTGTAAAACAACACAGCGATATATTCGGGTAGATCCGCAGGAACTGTCCAAGGCTGTTGCTGAACACTGTAGAGATGCTTTAAAAAATTAGTAGTTAGTTTTTCTGTATTGTAGTTATATAAATTCTAATCTCTTAATCTCAAATTTGGGACAGTATGAAATGTTACTTTAATTAAATGGCATTAGTTGAGAAAAATATGGTTGTAGATTGAATCTTTAAGATGATAGTAAACACAGCATTCTACTTTCTTTCTCAGTCTGTGTATCCAAAGTGAAAAATTTTTCACGAAAAGAGGGTATTGATATGAAGAAAGATGGTAAGAGTATTACTGCTGAGATCAGGGAAGAAAGCAGAGCAAACACAGATCATTTTACAAGTAAGTTGTATAACGATATCTACGATGGTAAGATAGAGCAGAGTATAGCGTTGGAACAAATTAAAATGAGAAGAACTGCACAGGAGATATTAGAGAAACATTTAGAGAAGCATACTATAGGTTATGCCGAAAGTCAGGAAGTGTATTACACTTATGTTCCAGATCCAAGTAAAGCCAGCGGGCGTAAACAGCTCAGGAAGAAGAAAAAAGAAGATTTAATTGAAGCAATAGTTAACTACTATCAGCATACTTATGAATCGGGTACTAAAAAGTACACTTTCCGTAATACATATCTCGAATGGCTAGAATACAAGGAAGGACGAGGCGGTGCCGATACTTACATTAAACGCTTCCAGTGTACATGGAATAAGTTCTATGAAAATGCACAGATCTCTGATGTAGATATGCAGACAATGAAACCTGTAGAATTGGAAAAATGGTTTATCAGTATGATTAAAGAGCATGAACTTGATAAAAAGGGAAAAGGGAACCTGATTGCTGTTGGAAAACAGATTATAGAATATGCTAACAGAATGCAGTATATTAATGTGAACCCATATACAGGTGTCGATATCCCGAACAAATTACTTCGGCAGAATACGGAGAAACCCAGAGAATCCAGAATCTTTTTTGAAGATGAGCAGGAGAAAGTTGAAGATGCCGCTTGGGAAATGTACTACAATGGAAATCGCACAGATACCTTATATCTGGCTATACCATTTGCATTCGTAACAGGAGCAAGACAAGGGGAAATTGCCGCATTGAGATTCGATGATATTAATAAATCAGGCGATTCCATACATATCTGTCGTGAAGAAACTAAACGGTATGAAAGGGACGGTTTTGGTGGGCGTACTTGTGGATGTAAAGTAGTCGAGCATACAAAATCAGAAGCTGGTGATAGATGGGTATGGTTACCAGAAGAAGCCAGACGTATTTTGAAAACTATTAAAGACGGACTAATAGAAGCGGGCGAAAAGCCAGACGGATATATATTCAAAAGCAAAGGAACTCGTGCCACTACTATTCAAATTGCGCATGTTATGAAAAAGTGCTGTAAAGCCGCAGGTATGGATACAATCAAAGGAATGCATTGTGCAAGAAGATCTTTCATTTCTACTGCTATAAATAGTGGCGTAGATAGAAAAATTGTATGCCAGAATGTTGGACATGCCAGTTATGATGTTACGGAAAAACATTACAGATATAGCCGAGAGACTCCTGAAGAAGCACGCCAGAGTTATGAGAATGCCTTTAAGCGTAAACATACAGATACTACCCAAAAAGGGTGACTATAATCAAAAATAATCAAAGTATATTTGATACTTTAGGATAAAAAGAAGGCGAGAAATGCTGAATTTATGCGACTTTCCAGCGTTTCTCGCTTATAAAAAAACAATGCAGAAGATGGGACTTGAACCCACACGATATTGCTACCACAGGCACCTGAAGCCTGCGCGTCTGCCAATTCCGCCACTTCTGCATTTTTTATTTATCAATCGCTCTCTCGCGACTGCTCATTTATAATAACCGATGTATGGATAAAAGTCAATAGCTTTTTTGAAATTTTTTTAATTTTTTTTACAGTATCCTCAAAACGCACAATTTGTTACGTAGAAGTGTAAGTTTCTTCTGATAAACTGCGGAGCAGTTATCCGGTGTAGAGTTGCACAGAGAAGAGGATGATTTAAATTTTATAGAGGTATTTGGATGTGAGAAAGCAGTGAATGCATGTGATTGGATCTGCCTGAAATTACAAAAAAGTTTTTAATATCAACTTAATTATTTTTAGTACCTTATAAGGTTGAAAAAAGCACTTTGCTGTGATACAATCTTGAAGATTTAGGAAAAAATAAGTGATAGACACAATATAAAGATAAGAAAGGGAGATTGTATGAAAGCATTTCTGATATTAGAAGATGGCCATGTGTTCAAAGGTACAAGCATTGGTTCAACGAGAGACGTTATCAGCGAAATCGTCTTTAATACTTCCATGACCGGTTATCTGGAAGTAATGACCGACCCTTCCTATGCAGGACAGGCAGTATGTATGACTTATCCCCTCATTGGGAATTACGGAATCTGTTATGATGACCAGGAGTCATCAAAGCCATGGGTGGACGGCTTTATTGTCCGCGAATTATCCCGTGTCCCAAGTAATTTCAGAAGCGTGGACACGATTCAGCATTTCTTAACAAAGCATGATATTCCAGGTATTGCCGGAATTGATACCAGAGCCTTAACGAAAATCCTTCGTGAGAAAGGTACCATGAACGGTATGATCACCGTCAATGAAAATTATGATTTAGATACAATTATCCCCCAGTTAAAAGCATATACAACAGGTAAGGTAGTAGAGAAGGTAACATGCCGCGAGAAAGAGATTTTAAAAGGCGACGGTCCGAAAGTAGCACTTCTTGACCTGGGAGCAAAGAGAAACATTGCACGTTCCCTGAATGAAAGAGGATGTGAGGTTACAATTTATCCGGCACTGACACCTGCGGAAGAGATTCTGGAGGCAAATCCGGATGGCATTATGTTAAGTAACGGCCCTGGAGATCCAAAGGAATGTACTTCTATTATAAAGGAAATAAAAAAATTATATGATTCTGAAGTTCCGATCTTTGCAATCTGTCTTGGACATCAGCTTATGGCTCTTGCAACAGGTGGAGATACTCATAAGATGAAATACGGACACAGAGGCGGAAATCATCCGGTCAAAGACCTTGCAACAGGACGTGTTTACATTTCTTCCCAGAACCATGGTTATGTAGTAGATGCTGAGGGACTTGAAGAGAAAAACATTGCAAAACCTGCATTCGTTAACGTCAATGACGGCACAAACGAAGGTATGGCATACGAAGGAAAGAATATCTTTACTGTACAGTTCCATCCTGAAGCATGCCCGGGACCGCAGGATTCCAGTTACCTGTTTGACAGATTTATGGATATGATGGGAGGAAATAAATAATGCCAAGAAATAAAGACATTAAAAAAGTACTTGTAATTGGTTCCGGCCCGATTATCATCGGCCAGGCAGCAGAGTTTGACTATGCAGGAACACAGGCATGCCGTTCCCTGAAAGAAGAAGGCATTGAGGTTGTTCTTCTTAACTCCAACCCTGCAACCATCATGACAGATAAAGATATCGCTGACAGAGTTTATATCGAGCCTCTGACAGTAGAAGTAGTAGAACAGCTTATCCTGAAAGAGAAACCGGACAGCGTCCTTCCTACACTGGGCGGCCAGGCGGGATTAAACCTTGCCATGGAGCTGGATGAGAAAGGTTTCCTCAAAGAACACAATATAAGACTGATCGGTACAACTGCCCAGACAATCAAGAAAGCGGAGGACCGTCAGGAATTTAAAGATACCATGGAGAAGATCGGTGAGCCGATCGCAGCATCCAAGGTTGTTACAACAGTAGAAGATGGTCTTGCATTTACAAACATCATTGGTTATCCGGTAGTTCTCCGTCCTGCTTACACACTCGGTGGAAGCGGCGGCGGTATCGCTCATAATGAATATGAACTTCGTGAAATCCTGGAGAATGGTCTTCGTCTTTCACGTGTAGGTGAAGTTCTGGTAGAGCGCTGCATCGCAGGATGGAAAGAGATTGAATATGAAGTAATGCGTGACAGTGCAGGAAACTGCATCACAGTCTGCAACATGGAGAACATTGATCCGGTTGGTGTCCACACAGGTGACTCTATCGTAGTTGCTCCATCTCAGACACTGGGAGATAAAGAATATCAGATGCTCCGTACTTCAGCCCTGAACATCATCACAGAACTTGGAATCACAGGTGGATGTAACGTTCAGTACGCTCTGAAACCGGACAGCTTTGAATACTGTGTAATCGAGGTAAACCCGCGTGTAAGCCGTTCCTCTGCACTTGCAAGTAAGGCAACAGGTTACCCGATCGCAAAGGTTGCAGCAAAAATTGCCCTGGGTTACACACTGGATGAGATCCCGAATGCGATCACAGGAAAAACATATGCAAGTTTCGAGCCAATGCTTGACTACTGCGTAGTGAAGATTCCGAGACTTCCATTTGATAAATTTATTACTGCAAAGAGAACCCTTACTACTCAGATGAAGGCGACAGGTGAGGTTATGAGTATCTGCCATAACTTCGAAGGTGCCCTGATGAAAGCAATTCGTTCTCTGGAACAGCATGTAGACAGCCTTATGTCTTATGACTTCTCTCATTTAAAAGGAGAAGAACTGTTAGAAGAACTGAAAGTTGTAGATGACCGTCGTATCTGGAAAATCGCAGAAGCAATCCGTCAGGGCATCAGCTACGAAGACATTCACAGAATTACAAAGATTGACAACTGGTTCATTGACAAGATCTCAATTCTTGTAGAGATGGAACAGAAATTAAAGACAGAAGAATTAACAGCAGAGACATTAAAAGAAGCAAAACGCTTAGAGTTCCCGGATAATGTGATCGCAGAACTGACAGGAAAGACAGAGCGTGAGATCCATGATCTTCGTCATGACAATGGCATCACAGCTTCTTATAAGATGGTTGATACCTGTGCGGCTGAGTTCGCAGCAGAGACACCATATTACTACTCTGTATTCGGAAGTGAGAATGAAGTAGTTGAAACTTCCGGCAAGAAGAAAGTACTGGTACTTGGTTCCGGACCGATCCGTATCGGACAGGGTATCGAGTTCGACTTCTGTTCTGTACATTGTACATGGGCATTTGCCAAAGAAGGATACGAGACGATTATTGTAAATAACAACCCTGAGACAGTAAGTACAGACTTCGATATCGCTGACAAGCTGTATTTCGAGCCTCTGACACCGGAAGATGTAGAAAGTATCGTAGATCTGGAAAAACCGGACGGAGCAGTTGTACAGTTCGGTGGACAGACAGCGATCAAGCTGACAGAATCTCTTATGAAGATGGGCGTTCCGATTCTTGGAACATCTGCTGAAAATGTAGATGCAGCCGAAGACCGTGAGCTGTTTGATGAGATTCTTGAGCAGTGCGAGATTCCAAGACCGACAGGTGGAACTGTATTTACAGCAGAAGAAGCGAAGAAAGTTGCAAACAGACTGGGTTATCCGGTACTGGTAAGACCTTCTTACGTACTTGGCGGACAGGGAATGCAGATTGCGATCAACGATCACGATATTGATGAGTTTATCGGAATCATCAACCGTATCGCACAGGATCACCCAATCCTGGTTGATAAGTATTTACAGGGTAAAGAGATCGAGGTTGATGCCGTATGTGACGGAGAAGATATCCTGATTCCTGGTATCATGGAGCATATCGAGCGTGCCGGAATCCATTCCGGAGACAGTATCTCTGTATATCCTGCACAGAGCATCTCTCAGAAGACAAAAGAGACAATTGCCGAATATACAAGAAGACTTGCAAAATCATTACACGTAATCGGATTGATCAATATTCAGTTCATCGTATGTGGAGAAGATGTATATGTTATCGAGGTTAATCCTCGTTCCAGCCGTACGGTTCCATATATCAGTAAGGTAACAGGTATTCCAATCGTACCACTTGCAACAAAAGTGATCATCGGACACAAGATCAAAGAACTTGGTTATACACCTGGATTACAGCCGGAAGCAGATTATTTTGCAATCAAGATGCCGGTATTCTCATTTGAGAAGATCCGCGGTGCTGATATCAGCCTTGGACCTGAGATGAAGTCTACCGGAGAGTGTCTGGGAATTGCCAAGACATTTGATGAGGCTCTTTATAAAGCATTCATCGGTGCCGGAATCAAGCTTCCAAAACATAAGAATATGATCATGACAGTTCGTGATGAAGATAAGGAAGAAGCAGTAGAGATCGGACGTAGATTTGAGAAGATCGGTTATAAGATATTTGCTACAGAAGGAACTGCCAAGGTTCTGACAGATGCCGGAGTAAAGGCTATGACAGTGAATAAGATCGAGCAGGAATCACCGAACCTTATGGATCTGATCCTCGGACATAAGATCGACCTGGTTATCGACACACCTCCGCAGGGAGCTGATCATTCAAGAGATGGATTTGTGATTCGTAGAAATGCGATCGAGACAGGTGTTAATGTGCTGACAGCAATTGATACGGCCAAAGCACTGATCACCAGTTTGGAGAATACAGATATCCAGAAGCTGACACTGATTGATATTGCCAAAATTAAATAAAGAAAATTAGAAGTGGCATACAGCATTCGTATTTGCGGTATGCCGCTTTTTTTTGTTACCAGATATCGACAGAACCTGCCATTGACAGTTTTTCGAACATATGGCAGTTATAAAATCAAAAAATTAAAAATATATGATCATTTATCTCATGTAATACGTTCTATATATAGGGGACGCCCTTAGGAGGAAGAATTTTGATGCGTGAAAATGAATTACTTAGGAAGATAGCAAAAGGTGAAACAGAATACTGGGAAGAATTGATCGGGATGTATTACGAAGATATCCTCCGTTATTGTATCTACCATGCGCCAGATAAGACGGCGGCAGAAGACGCGGTACAGGAGACATTTCTGAAAGTGATCCGGTATATGCCTAACTACAGACACCGGGGGAAGTTCAGGGCATTCTTATATAAGGTCGCTGCGAATACCTGCAAAGACCAGTGGAGGAAAGGTGCAAGGGAAGAATGGTTTGATACAGACAGTGAGGCATCGGATGGCGAGAAAAAGCTGTCTGAAGAAATGATCTATCTGGAAACCGGTTATGCAAAGACAGAAGGTAATATCAATTTCCTAAGACTGATCCGGGAGCTTTCAAAGGAGCAGAGAGAAGTAGTATATCTAAAATATGCACAGGAACTTTCGTTTCGTGAAATCGCAGAGATACTCGGAATTCCGGCAAGAACGGTTCAGTCAAGGCTCAGGATTTCATTGAAGAAATTAAGAAAAAAGGAGGGAAAGCCGGATGCGTAGGAGACGGGAAACAATCGAAGAGGAGTATTTATATAAAGCATTGCAGTTAAGAGAATCGCTGCAGGTAAGCGAAGAGAAAAAGTCGGAACAGATCGAAAAAATCATGGAAATGAGCAAGGCTGACCGACTGAGCGAGAGGAAGAAAGCCCGGACAGGTTTTACAGAATTTCTGATTCGTCAGATTCCGTTCATCGGATGGAAGATGTGGAGCATACAGGCGCTGGTAATGATAACTGCGCTCATATTCTTCTGTGGAACAGACCGGGGGGCAGTGGATATGACATGGCTGCTCACGGGAAGGCAGCTTGCGTTTTGGGTCGGAGCACTGGGAACTGTTATGGCGATGATCGGGATCCCTTATGTGATGCAGTCTTTCCGGTATCGGATGTATGAGATGGAAAAAGCGGCAAAGAATGGATTTGCAAGGATGCTTTTAAGCAGGATGGTTGTATTGTCAGTCGGAGATCTGGTTACTGTCCTGTTGTGCATGATCGTGATCAGCAGTAAGAATTATGCATCGGCCGGTATGGTTCTGCTGTGGTATCTGGCACCGTTATTCTTGATAGAAAGCTTCTGCACGGGGTGGATGCAGAAGATAGAAGCAAAATTTGATATGGAAGATCAGACCTTAAGATGTATCCAGATTTGTGAAGGTGCCTGTGTGGGACTTTTGATTTTGCAGTATCTTTTATACATCAAGCTGCCATCTGTGTATGGAAATACGGGATGGTGGATCGGCATTCTCGTGATTGCGGCAGGAGCTATGCTGTATCAGGGAAAGAAGGTTATCATCATACAATCTTAAAAATAGAAATGAATAACAGAAGCTTTTGCAAAGAAAGGAATAAAATATGAAACTTGAAATATGTGATGTCAGTAAACAATATAAGGATAAATGTGCTGTTGATCATGCGAACCTGACACTGACACCGGGAGTCTGGGGACTCCTTGGAGCTAACGGTGCAGGCAAGACGACGCTTATGCGGATGATCGCCGGGATCATGAAGCCGACTGGCGGTGAGATCCGTTATGACGGGATCGAGATCGACACACTGGGAGAAAAATACAGAGATATCTTCGGATATCTGCCGCAGGAATTCGGATTCTATCCAGGATTCTCGGTACAGGATTATCTGGAATATATGGCCGCATTAAAAGGAATCGGCAAAAAAGAGACGAAGGAAAAGATACAGGAACTGCTGGAGATTGTATCACTTACCGATGTCAGAAAGAAGAAGATTGTAAAATTATCCGGCGGAATGAAACGCCGTGTGGGAATCGCACAGGCATTGTTGAATGACCCGAAAGTACTCATCTTAGATGAGCCGACCAGCGGTTTGGATCCGGGAGAGAGAATGCGTTTCCGTAATCTGTTATCGGAGTTCGGAAGGAACAGGATTGTATTGATCTCCACACATATCGTGTCGGATGTGGAATATATTGCCACCTGCAATGCGATTATGAAAGACGGGAAGATTGCAGCAGTAGGAGAGACAGAAGAACTGGTAAAAGAAGTCGAAGGAAAAGTCTGGAATGCAGTTCTTGATATGGCAGAGGCAATGACTTATGAGACGAAAGTTCCGGTGGTGAACATTTACAACCGTGAAGATGGCAAGACGGTACTGCGTTATCTGGCAGAGCGACCGGTCATTTCGGGATCGGAACCGGCGGATGCAAGAATGGAAGATTTGTATCTGTGGATGTTCCCGGAGCAGGGAAAGGAGGAAGTACGATGAGACTGTATGTATTAGAATTAAAACGTCTGCTGAAGACGAGAAGTGTCGGTATTTTGATCATTGCGGCACTGATACTTTCGGCAGTGCTGTCCTATCTGCCGGTAACTTATATCCAGGCTTATAAGACAGACAAGTCGGGAACAATCCAGGTGGTCACCGGAATCGAAGCGATAAAGGCAAAAAAAGCAGACAAAAAAGCACTGCATGGCGAGATGACAGAAGCAAAGATCCGTGAGACAATCGCAGATATAAAAGAAGTATTGAAAGAATACGGGTCTCTGGAGCGGCAGAATATTCCATTGGACGTATATGTGAAAAAAGTATATTCGCATCTGGATATCATTGCAGTACTGGAACAGACGATTATTCCAAATGGAAAGAACCTGTATACATTGGAGTATTCAGATATCAGTGAAGATGATGCGAAGAATGTATATACTGCATACCGGGAAAATGTTCAGAATCTGAATAAAAATCCGGAAGTTCAGAAGAAAATCAATCAGATGACGAAACATATACAGATACCACTTGCTTATTATTCGGAGTTTACAACTGATCAGCTGGACTATTATCAAATCTATCTGTTCCTGGTAATGATCTTCTTCATGGTGATCATAACACCGGTATTTGCGACCGAGTATCAGACTGGATCGGATCAGATTCTGCGCTGTACGAAACATGGAAGATTTCGTCTTGCCATTACAAAGATCGCTGTGGTATTTACATTAATTTTCGCAGTATTTGCGGTCGGAACGACAGTCTTTTCTATTATAATGCGTATATTATATGGCGCGGAAGTATTTAAAAATCCATTGCAGATGCTTGGATATCTGTACTATATTCCTGCATTTACAGTAGGAAAAATGTATAAGGTCATGGTTGCGGGTGGGCTGCTTTCACTTGTGGCAGTTGGAGCGAGTATACTGTTCTTTTCGGCAAAATGCAAGACAGTACAGTCGGCACTGATCTGTGCATTTGCAACTGCATTTGTACCGATGGTTATTTTTACAATATCAAACAGCCGGAATATTCTGGAGATTTTAAGGTGTATCTTCCCGACCAGCGGACTTGCCTTCATGAACAGTCTGGAGGGAGAATTGCTTGCCAGAAACTTTGTACAGATTGGCAGTGGATATTACTGGACACCATATATTATTGCGATTGCGGCGGCAATCTGGATTCCGGTATTTCTGGTCATAACGGTGGTGAGTTATTGTAAAAGGGAAGCTTAAGAAACAGTGAAATAACAGAGAAAAATAAATAATAAAAACGAAAAAAAGAACTGTGTAATCTGTGTGTTCAAAAATAAGTAAATAAAAAAGTTGACAAAACACGATGTACATGATATGATACCAATCGTTGCTTGTAACAAATTTGTAATATTTGTAATAATGTTGCAAAAAATGCATATACTTTATTAAAAGAAATGTAAATCATTGCAACAAAATCAGGAGGGTATTTATATTATGTTAAAAGCGAAGAGACTGAAATCAATGTTCGTGCTGTATTCGGCATGTGCAGTAATGGCAACTGGTTTTACCAGTCAAGCAGCCTCTGAACGGCCGGAAGTAACAACAATCACAGAGACAAAAAAGGAAGATGCGAATACACATACCGCTGTACAGACAATATCACAGAATATCGTTGCATCTGCACAGGAGATGACAGATGCAAGTCAGCAGGTGATCGCAGAAAATATAGCAAAAAAAGAAGAGGAAGAACGTATTGCAAGAGAAAAAGCAGAACAGGCGGCAAGGGAACAGGCGGAACGCGAAGCAAGAGAAGCGTATGTAAGAGCGAATCAGGAACTAATGGCATCCATCATCTATTGCGAAGCCGGTAATCAGCCATATGAGGGGCAGGTTGCCGTAGGCGCTGTCATTATGAACCGTGTCAAAAGTGGAAGCTATCCGGATTCGATCGAAGCTGTTATCTATCAGTCCGGACAGTTCGGTCCGGCGGCAACCGGATGGTTGAACAGAGTCAGAAGTTCAAAAGGGTATTCGCAGACAGCTCTGCAGGCGGCTGTGGATGCGCTGAACGGATCAAACCCAATCGGAAACTGTCTTTATTTTGATCAGGGCGGTTCTGGGATGAAGATAGGAGCACATTATTTCCATTAATATTTGCAGAAATCTCATAGAAAGAAATGCATATGGAATGTAGCCGGAGTTCTTCGGAAATTCGAAAGAAATCTTAAGAAAGCCGGAATTGACAATTGTATTACGAATGTATTACGATAAGAGGGCAAAAGTTTTTAACTTTTGTCCTTTATTAATTGTTGGGGAGAAGAAAGATTGTATAAGATTTTAATCGTGGAAGATGATGAGACAATAGCAGGCGGTCTGAAAAACCATTTGGAAAAATGGAATTATCAGGCAGAATGTATGACAGATTTTAAAGACGTAATGGGAAAATTTGTGGACTTTGAGCCGCAGCTTGTGTTATTGGACATTGTACTTCCATTTTTTAATGGATTTCACTGGTGTCAGGAGATCCGGAAGATATCGAAGGTGCCGATCATCTTCCTGTCATCGGCAAATGACAATATGAATATTGTGATGGCAATGAATATGGGCGGCGATGAATTCATCGAGAAACCGTTTGACCTGAATGTGGTGACGGCAAAGGTGCAGGCCGTGTTAAGAAGAACCTATGAATTCCGTGGAACGGCAGATATCATGGAGTGGAATGGTGCGATCCTGAATCTGGCAGATGCGACAGTTTTGTATCAGGATCAGAAACAGGAACTGACGAAGAACGAATTTAAGATCTTGCAGATGCTTCTGGAAAATACGGGGAAGATCGTAAGCCGTGAAAGTATTATGACAAGACTCTGGGACAGCAATGAATTTATTGATGACAATACATTGACGGTCAATGTGGCAAGACTCCGTAAAAAAATGGAACAGATTGGCCTTGGCGGAAAAATTATCACAAAAAAGGGAATAGGATATATGGTGGAGGCATGAAACTTTTAATAGCATTTTTAAAAGATAAAACAAGAGAGATCAGCCTTTATGCCGGAACGGTCGGAATATTTATTGTTGTAGCATTTCTTTATAATATCAGGATGGATGCGTTGAAATATGCACTGCTGCTGGTGATATTGTGGCTGCTCCTTTATGTAATAACGGAATATCATCGCTTCCGGAAGAAGCATCTTCTGCTGGAACGGTTTAAGAAGAGCACGCAGGAGTGCACAAAAGAACTTCCAGAGTGCAGGAATCTTCTGGAACTGGATTATCAGGAATTACTGGGGATCTTTGACGAAAAGATTCTGGAGTTGAAATCAGAGGCAAGAATCAAAGGCCAGGACTTAAGTGATTATTATGGTATGTGGGTGCATCAGATCAAGATACCTATCGCTGCGATGCACATATTGCTACAATCGGTGGAAGATAAAAACCCGGCACTGCCGGAATTAAAAGAGATGAAGATGGAACTTTTTAAAATGGAACAGTATGTGGAGATGGTGCTGACGTATCTCCGCATGGAAGATATGTCCGGGGATCTGCAGTTTGAGAAGGTATCTTTAGATAAGATTCTGAAACAATCTGTCCGGAAATATTCTCAGATGTTTATTCTTCAGAAGATCCGTCTGGATTACCGGCCAGTGGAACGAATAGTTCTTACAGATGAAAAATGGCTGGAGTTTGTGACAGAACAGATTCTGTCTAATGCTTTGAAATACACAAAGAATGGCGGCGAGATCAGAATCTGTCTGGAAGAAAAAAGAGGACGGGAGTGTCTGGTGATCGAGGATAATGGAATCGGTATTCAGGCAGAAGATCTTCCTAGAGTATTTGAAAAAGGGTTTACCGGATATAATGGAAGAGCAGATAAGAAGTCTACCGGGATTGGACTGTATCTTTGCAAAAAGATCATGGATAAGATGGGACATAAGATATGGATTGATTCAGAGGTGGGAAAAGGAACCCGTGTATATCTGGAATTGACAAGGAAAGAATGGAATCCGGAATAACGATCAGACAAAAAGAGAAAACCTTACAGGAATGTAAGATTAAACAGGGGAAATGTCACATGCTTCGATGGCAGGATATTTCCTCTTTTTTTATAATAGATACCGTAAAGAAGAGATCTTAAAAAAGTAGAAAGGAAGAAAAACTTATGTCATTACTGGAAGTGAAAAATGTGAAGAAGATATATACGACTCGTTTTGGGAGCAATCAGGTAGAGGCTTTAAGAGATGTGAATTTTACGGTAGAACGCGGGGAATATGTTGCAATCATGGGAGAGTCTGGATCGGGAAAGACGACGCTTCTGAATATTCTGGCGGCACTTGATAAACCGACAGAAGGAAAGGTTTATTTAAAAGACAGGGATCTGGGAAAATTAAAAGAAAAAGAGATCGCAACGTTCAGACGTCAGAATCTCGGCTTTGTATTTCAGGATTTTAACCTGTTAGATACATTTTCATTAAAGGATAATATATTCCTGCCACTGGTATTATCCGGAAAGAAATATCCGGAGATGGAAAAGAGATTAAAACCGATTGTAGAAAAACTTGGAATTGAAAAACTACTGGAGAAATATCCATATGAGGTGTCCGGAGGACAGAAACAAAGAGCGGCAATTGCCAGAGCACTGATCACAAAACCACAACTGATTCTTGCCGATGAGCCTTCGGGAGCACTGGATTCGAAAGCGGCAGACAGTCTGATGAATCTTTTTACAACGATCAATCAGGATGGTCAGACGATTGTTATGGTGACACATAGCGTGAAAGCGGCGAGCAGTGCGAAAAGAGTGCTTTTTATCAAGGACGGAAAAGTATTCCATCAGCTTTACAGGGGGAATCTTACGAATGAAGAAATGTATGAAAGAATTTCGGATACACTGAAGGTTCTTACCACAGGAGGTGAGGAGGATGAATAATTTCATCTATGAAAAACTTGCTGTGACAAATCTTAAGAATAACCGTAAGACATATATACCTTATATCTTTACCGGTGTTCTGACTGTCATGATGTTCTATATTATTGATGCGCTGAGCAGAGGGAAAGGTATTACACAGGATACATTAAAGATATGTCTTCAGTATGCAACAGGTGTGATTGTTGTATTTGCAGTGATTTTTCTGTTCTATACGAATAGTTTCCTGATCAAGCGACGAAAGAAGGAGATCGGGGTATACAATATTCTGGGAATGGGAAAACGGCATATTGCACGAATGATGGCGGTTGAGACGATCCTGACGGCTGGCATCAGTATTCTTGGCGGTCTGGTGTTTGGAATAATATTTGGGAAACTGATGTATCTGCTGCTCCTTAAGATTCTGCACAATAGCGTAGATATGCAGTTTTCGGTCAATGGGACTGCAATTGTACAGACTGTCATATTATTTGCAGGAATTTTCCTTCTGACGTATTTATATAACATTTTACAGATACAGTTGGTGAATCCGGTGGAACTTCTACACGGAGGCAATCAGGGGGAGAAAGAGCCGAAGAGCAGATGGCTTCTTGTGATCATCGGTGTGGCGGCACTTGGCAATGGATACCGGATTGCACTTACAACAGAGGCACCGTTAGAAGTACTTTTGAAATTCTTTATTGCAGTAATCTGTGTAATCATAGGAACTTACGCGCTTTTTATAGCCGGAAGCATTGTGGTATTGAAAATGCTTCGGAAAAATAAAGCCTATTATTATAATCCAAAGCATTTTACCAGTGTATCAGGCATGATCTATCGTATGAAACAAAACGGAGCGGGGCTTGCAAACATCTGTGTGTTAAGCACGATGGTGCTGGTTATGGTATCCACAACGGTATCTTTGTATGCCGGAATGGAAGATATCCTGGACTCACGTTTTCCAAGAGATGTTTCAATTGTCTGCAAACAGGCAGATGTGGACCATGAAGAGATCATTGAACGTTTGCTGAAAGAGCAATGTGAAAAAGCAGGTGTGAAAATAACCGACAGAGTCTGGTACAGATATGGAAGTATGAATGCGGTTCTGAAGGGAGATAAACTGGAAAATGTGAATCAGTATTATCCGGATAATCATTTCTACTATGTAGAGATGATGACACAGGATGAGTATAACCGGATAGAAAAACGGAATGTATCGTTAGAGGAACAGGAGATACTGACCTATACCACGAACAGTAAATGTGGGAAAAAAGAGATAAACATTGCAGGACGGAACTATCAGGTGAAAAAAGAACTGTCCGAGATGACGAGCCAGCCGAAGAGTACGGCAGAAATGTACAATACATTATACATTGTATTTGCAAATGCAGAGCAGATTGAACGTATTGAGCCATTTTCTTATGCAGATAAATTCAACCTGAAAGGAGATGACGGAAAACAAAAAGAGGCACTGGAACAGATACAGAATGAATTTTATGAAAAGATCCCGGACGGAATGATGGAAAGCCGTATGTTAAGCCGTTCTTCTTTTTATGAATTGTATGGCGGACTGTTCTTTATTGGAATCTATCTGGGAAGTATGTTTATTATGGCAACAGTACTGATCATTTATTATAAACAGATATCGGAAGGTTATGATGACAGGGAGCGTTACCAGATCATGCAGAAGGTTGGCATGAGTAAAAAAGAAGTGAAGCGTTCCATTCGAAGTCAGGTCTTAAGCGTATTCTTCCTCCCGCTGATTGTAGCAGTGATCCATGTTGCAGTAGCCTTTAAAGTAATGACAAAAATTCTGGGAGTATTAAATCTTACGAATGTATCGTTGTTTGCGGTATGCACAATCATTACGATAGCGGTGTTTGCGGTATTCTATATCATCGTTTACAGTATAACTGCGAAAGAATATTACCGGATCGTGAATTAAGATTAAGGGTTTACCATTGACTTTGTATCTTTCAGGTTGTATTGTTGTTTTAGAATGTTTTACGAATCAAGGAGGAACTTAAAAATGACAAGAGAAGGCGAAAGAGAACTGGTAAAAGTGGAACATGTAAATGGCGGAGACGGTTATATTGTAAGAGAAGCAATGGTTACTTCGGAAGAAGTTGGAGAAGCCTGTAAGATGTATGCCAAGATTCATCTGGATCCGGGATGTGAAGTAGGATACCATTATCATCATGGTGAGACAGAGTCTTACTTCATTCTGACCGGACACGGAACTTATGACGATAACGGCGAAAAACAGCCGGCAAATCCTGGCGATCTGTTCCTGTGTAAAGACGGAGATGCACATGGAATTAAGAACACCGGTGATGAAGAACTTACCTTTATGGCATTGATCTTAAAAAAATAATATTGGAAAATATGAAAAACACCTGTCTGTAACTTGGATCATTTCAGGAATGATATCGGGCCGCAGACAGGTGTTTGTATTGCCATGCATTCGGAAGAAGCTGCCGGTGGCAGGTTCTCTGTATTGATTATAATGAACGGAATACATCCAGCAGCCGGTCATTATCCTCTGGATTCATAATGCAGAACCGTACATATTCTCCGTTCAGGCTTTCGAAAGAAGAACAGTCCCGGATCATGAGATTCTGGTGAATCGCCTTTTCAAAGACATCGAAAGAAGTGAGTCCTTCTTTTAAAATCCTTACAAGGACAAAGTTGGCATAAGCAGGATAAATCTTTACGGTATCCAGTCCGGAAAGCTCTGTGCACATTCGGGTGCGCTCGGAATCAATGAGAGTCCAGGTCTTCTTAATATAATCGGTATCTTTCAACATCCGTTCTCCGGCATAAGCTCCGACACTGTTCAGGCTCCACGGATTCTGGTGGGTAAGAAGCGTCTGAAGAAATGCCTGATTACTGGTGAGACCATAACCAAAGCGAAGTCCAGGTGCGGCGAAGAACTTGGATACACCGCGGATGACCATGAAGTTGTCGAATTCCGGTACAAGAGAAACTGCAGAGAGGGAAGTGCCTTCCGGTGCGAATTCGATATAAGTCTCATCGATCATAACGAAGATACCAAGTGACCGGCATACGGTTAACAGCTTTTTCATATCAGCGGTACTGATGGCTGAAGAGGTCGGGTTGTTCGGATTACAGATGATCAGAAGATCAATATCACTTTTCAGTGTATCGGTCAGATCGGAAATATCCAGTCTGAAATCCTGTTCTTCTTTCAGATTATAATATTCCAGTGTGCCGCCGACCAGATTCAGCTCTCTTGCATATTCGGAATAGGTCGGTCCCAGAAGCAGCGCTCTTTTTGGTGCGCGCTGGCTGATCAGAAGTGAGATAAGCTCCGTAGAACCATTTCCGACAACAATATGTTCCGGCGAGGTATTGGTATATGCAGCAATTGCTTTTTTCAGATCTGTATAATCTCTGTCTGGATAACTGCTGATGATATCCAGATGTTCTGCGAGATCTTTTTTTACCTGCCCGGATAATCCGAGAGGGTTTACATTTGCTCCAAATAAAATGATATTTTCCTTGTTAAGGTGATAATAATCTGCGATCTTTTCCAGATCGCTTCCGTGAAATTCTGGCTTTTTTTTCATACTTTTCATCCTATCGACACATTTTTGATATTTTCTCTTTACGGCATTGCTATTCATTGACAAACAATGCTATAATTTATTATAGTATGTTTTAAGAAAAAAGCAACGAAAGAAGCAGGTGTAGGACTTGAAAAATAAAATCCAAAAATTTTCAAAAGGCGACTTTCAGTTGATACGACCTGATGTTATATTCGATGAGACCAATCTGGTACTCATTATAGGTGAAGGGGAAGTATACAGAGGAAGTTTTACAATGAGGGCGAACAATGAGGGAAGGATACGAGGACTGGTGTACTCGTCTTCTTTCCGCGTCCATTTTAAAGATCAGGGATTTGAGGGAAATCCGGCAAGAGTGGAATTTACGTATGACGGACGGGGACTTCGTCCGGGACATGTAGAGGAAGGAAAGTTCACGGTCGTATGTACCGGCGGTGAGTTTGAACTGGCTTTTACGGCAATCATTGAGAAACCATATGTGATGACAACCTATGGAAAAGTACAGAGTACCGATGATTTCCGCAAACTTGCAATTAAGGATTTTTCAGAAGCGGGAAGGCTCTTCCGTTCCAAAGAATTCTATGAGATTTTAAAATATGAGAATGAGCGTACATTCTATCTGTACGATAATATGCGCAAATGGTCTCTCGGAGAACAGGCCATGGAAGAATTCATGGTAGGGATCAAACAGAAAGAATGCATTTTCCTTACGCTTCAGGGAGAGGGGATGCTATTCGAAGATCTGACAGAGTCGACAAAGGGAACACTGACTCTGATGAAAAATACATGGGGATATATGCCGATCCATATTGAGACAGTCGGTGATTTTATCCGGGTGTCCAGACCTGAGATCAGCACAGAAGATTTTGTGGGAAATGCACATGAGATCGAATATGTGGTAAGAGCAGAGAAACTTCATGGCGGACGGAATTACGGAGCATTGAAGTTCGTGACACCTTACGAGACACTCACTTATGAAGTTGAGGTATTGCAGAATCAGGAGTATGACGAAGATCACAGGATGCCGGAACTTTTACTGGCTCAGATCATCAAAGAATATGTAGGATATGTGGCAGGAAGAGTGACACTGGAACACTGGGTGGATAGTGCGGTCGAGAAGATGGTAGCACTGCGTAAGCTGGATCCTCTGAATGAAGTATATCAGTTGATGCTTGGTAATATCTATCTGCTCGGAGGCAAGACGGAAGAAGCAAAATGGATTCTTGAGAATTACAATTATAATCGGTTCGCAATCGGAAAAGATCCGCTGACAAACTGTTATTATCTGTATCTGACTGCAAAGATCCGCGGAGATGTGAACTATGAAGAACGGGTGCTGGATGAGGTTGGAAAAACATATATGCGTCATCAGGATTCCTGGTGGCTGCTCTATATGATACTGAATCTTGACAACAGATATAAGAATCCTTATAAACGTCTGGAAGTTCTGGAACAGCAGTTTGAGTATGGAATCCATGCAGTAATGTTCTATTTGGAAGCATATCTGTGCTATCAGGAAAAGCCGACACTTCTTAAGAAATTAGGCACATTTGAGATTCAGGTGTTGAATTTTGCGACCAAATACCGCATGATGACAAAAGAACTGGCACTTTATATTTCAAATTTTGCCAGTCAGCAGAAAAAATACAGTGACAATCTGTTCAGAATCCTGGAAAGAATCTATAAGATGTATGAAGAGCCGATGATACTGAATACGATCTGTACACTTTTGATCAAAGGAAATAAAACGGCAAAGAAGTATTTTTCATGGTATCAGAAGGCAGTTGATTCGGATCTTAAGATTGCCCAGCTTTATGAATATTATATGATGACAATCGACGAAGACAGTGCGCACGGACCGTTGCCGAAATCGCTGGTTTTATATTTTATGCATGGAAATGCTCTCGATTATAAGAAGGCTGCGTATCTGTATGCAAGTCTTGTGATCCATGAGGAACAGGCAGGAGATCTGTATCTGAATTACAGAGAACAGATGGTGGCATTTACATGGGAACAGTTGGAAAAGCGCCACATAACAGAATCACTGCGTACATTGTACAAAAGATTTTGCAGAGAAGACGAGATGACGGCAGAACGTATGGAGGCGATGCGTGACATCTGTTATTCTTATGAAGTAAGGACAAAGGTACGCGGGATGAAATGTGTGCTGGTAATTGAAAAAGATGGTTCGGTACGTCAGCGTATCCCGTATGATACGAAGAATGGAGCTATCATTTATCTGTATGATAAGGAATCGAGAATTGTATGGGAGTCTGTAGAGGGCAGACATTATACGGATTCCATTCCATATGAGACGAAAAGACTGTTTTATGAGCCGCGTTTTGTAGATATGTGCAGAAAATATGCAGCATCTACAGGATTCTGGAATCAGGAGCCGGAGAAAGAAAAACCGGATTATGAAAAGATCCAGGCAAAGGGGATAGATTCATTTGAGGATAAGGATGTCTTTCTGGTTTGCAGCAGAAGAATCAGGGAAGAAAATTATACGGAGGATGACTTCTTAAGTTATCTTGCTTTTGAAATGTTCCGGAGAGGACAGTATGACAAGGTGACACTTACGTATCTTGCGGAGTATTACTGTGGCGCAATCGGAGATATGAAGCGGCTCTGGAAAGTATTAAAACAATATGGGGTTCCGTCTTATAAGGTCAGTGAACGGATCATTACACAGATGGTCTTTTCGGAGACATTGTATGAGGAAGAGCATATTTTTGAAGATTATTATCTGTCGGACAATGTATATTTTCGCTTAAAACAGGCATATCTTGCTTACGTTACAAGGGAATATATCGTATATGGACGAAGCCTGGAAAAATGTGTATTTGAAATCATTGCAAATGAATGTGATCAGAAAGAAGATCTGCCAGATGTATGTAAGATTGCACTTCTGAAATATTATTCAGATAAAGAATACACAGGTGAACTGGAAGATGTCCTTCATCAGGTACTACGGGAAATGTGCGAAAAACAACTAGTCTTCCCATATTACATGAATTATAAAGAGGAATGGCTGCGGGAAGTACAACTCTATAATAAGGTGATGGCAGCGTACCGCTGTAAACCGGGAGGAAAAGTAAGACTGTACTATAAGATGAAACAAAAAGACCGGGAAGAACTGGGATACCGGGCAGAGGCAATGATGCCGGTCTATGAAAACCTGTATGTAAAACAATTTGTCCTTTATAATGATGAATCAGTGAATTATTATTTCCAGGAATCCGGAAACGGAGAAATGATCACAACAGACAAGAAGACGCTGAAAACAGATAAAGAACGTGTATTTGCCGGAAAATATCAGATGCTGAATGCAATGACAGATATGGATTCGGATGCGGAACGTTCGAAAGCCATGCTTGAGTTTGAAGAAGAAGAACAGATGGCAGATCAGATATTTAAGATATATTAAAATGAAAGGAGGAGACGATAATGCAAAAAGGAAGTGTTCTGGGCTATGATCTGAATGAAAAGAATTGTCAGATCAGTTATTATGATGAAAATAAAGAAGAACCGGAAACGATGGAAGCAGCAGTTGATAATTATCAGATTCCTCTGATCCTTGGCTATTATAAAGAACGATGGGTATATGGACAGGAAGCAAAACGATTGAGAGAAGCGGGAGAGGGAGATATTGTCACTCATCTGTTCCGTAAAGCTGTAAAAAGAAAAAAAGTACGTGTAGGCGGGAAAATCCATGATGGCGTATGGCTTCTTGCAAAGTTCATTTCCATGACATTGAAGAAATTCGAACAGATTGATTATATTACGTTTTCCGTTCCGTATACGAATGTTGATATGTCGAAGATGTTAAAGGGAATCGGAAAATATATCGGTGTACCGGGAGAATGTGTATTTGTACAGGATTATAAGGAAAGCTTCTGCCAGTATATGTTTTATCAGCCGAAAGAATTGTGGCAATATGAATCAGCATTGTTTTATTGTGATGCGCAGGAAATCCGTGCATATATGCTGCGCCGCCTGAATACAGTAAGCACCAAGAGCAGGGATATGTTTGTGACAGTAGAAGAAGTCGCCAATGCGCACATGAAAGAACTGGAAGCAATCTATCCTGTGTTGAATGTAGATAAAGCCAAAGATGCGGATGAGAGTTTTAAGTCTTTCATCCAGAATGTATTTGATAAAAAAGTGGTATCGTCTGTTTATCTGACAGGAGAGGGATTTGAGAATAACTGGTATCCGAATTCCCTGAAGGTACTGTGTAACGGACGGAGGGCTTTCCTTGGAAATAACTTATACAGTAAGGGTGCATGTTATTCATCCATGCGCTATGCAGATCCGTATGATGATGGTCCGATTTATCTGGATGGAACAAAGATGACAGAACAGATCTGCCTGCGTATGAGAATTGGCGGACAGGAAGGATGGTATCCGATTGTTGCATGGGGAACACACTGGTATGAGGCAGACGGACAGTGGGAAGTGATTTTGGAAGATACATCGGATATTGAGATCCATATAGAGACACTTGACGGAGAGGATCTTAAAGTTGAGACAGTGTCACTGGAAGAACTGCCGGAACGAACAGATTATTCTTTGCGTCTTCAGATTGAAGTCATGTTTATGGATGAGCGTACCTGCAGGCTGCGTTTTAAAGATGTTGGTTTCGGAGAATTTTATCCGGCATCAGATTTCCTTGTAGAAAAGGAATTACATTTAGGAGGTATCAATGGGCAGTTTAATTCTTTGTCATAAAAAACGGGCCAAACGACCTTTTGAAATATCCAGAGTTCATATGCGGATTTACACGATAGAAGAATTGTGTTATTACATCTGTAATAATCTGTATCTGATCGATTATACGATCGTCAATGAACGATTGTGCCGGTGGATCGGGGATGAACTGGAACTGCCGAAGCTGGCAGAGGAATTAAGAAGGCTTCTTCGGGAGAATGGATCGATGGAAGAATTTGTACTTACGATCCTGAAGGAATCTAATATCTATGCTGCAGCAGAAATTCATAAGATGCAGAGTGTTCTGGAACAACTGCAGTCACAGAGAGACGTAGAAAAAGAAAAATATAAGGCGGATACGCTTCAAAACAGTAAAGAATACGAATCAGCGATTTTAGTATATCAGTCCATCCTTAACAAAGACTGGGATGAATCGGTAGATAAAAAGTTTTACGGTCGTGTGTATGCAAGCATGGGATCTGCATATGGTCATCAGTTCCTGTATAAAGAAGCGGCAAAGGCTTATCAGGAAGCGTATAAGATATGTGAACAGCCTGATATATTGAAGGCGTATCTTTATAGCTGTTATAAAGCTCTTCCGCATGATGAATACTTAAAAATGCTGTCGGGGAATCCAATCCTTCTGAGTCTGGATACTATTTTGCGTGATGAAATGGAAAAAACAAAGAAAAAGATAGGTGCGGATATTCCGGAAGAAAAGCTGAATGAATGGAAAAAGGAGTACCGCAGGATTGACAAACACCGTGGAATATGATAATATATCCAAAGATTTTAGTGTGGTAAAGTAATCAACTGCTAAACTGGTAAAAGAGCGTAGCGGCTGTTTGGCACACGTAAAAGGAATACAGGAGGATATATGTTATGAAAAAGAGATTAGTACTGCTCCTTGTTACGGCAATGGCAGCTACAACGGTATTGGCAGGCTGTGGAAGTAAAGATTCAGGTTCATCTGACAGTGGAAAGAAATCGGCAAAAGAATCAAAAGTAGAAAATGATGATGACACATTGATCGTTGGGTTTGATGCTTCTTTCCCTCCGTATGGTTATAAAGATGATAGCGGAGAATATGTAGGATTCGATCTTGATCTTGCACAGGAAGTATGTGATAGAAATGATTGGAAACTGGTAAAACAGCCGATAGACTGGGATTCTAAGGATGCAGAACTAAATTCGGAAACAATTGACTGTATCTGGAATGGATTCACTATGAATGGCCGTGAAGATGATTATACATGGTCAGATCCATATATTGACAACAAGCAGGTTGTGGTAGTCAGAAGTGATTCGGGTATTGATGACTTTTCGGGGTTGAAAGGAAAACATGTAGAAGTACAGACAGACTCTTCTGCACTTGCGGCTCTGGAAGGAGATCAGAAGGACCTGGCGGCAACCTTCGCAGATCTTAATCAGGTTGCAGAATACAATACAGCATTCATGGATTTGGAATCCGGTGCATGTGATGCAATCGCTATGGACATCGGAGTTGCAAACTATCAGGTGAATTCAAGGAAAAATCCGGATGATTACAAGATCCTGGACAAAGAAATTTCATCTGAACAGTATGCAGTCGGATTCAAAAAAGGAAACACAGAGCTGAAAGATAAAGTTCAGAAGACACTGGATGAGATGGCCGAAGACGGAACGGTTGATAAAATTGCAGAAAAATATGCAGATTACGGAGTTCCGGGAGCTCTTTGCATAGGAAAGAACAGCAAGTAAAATGAAGGGGCCAACCCCGGAGGGGATTGGTCCCTTTTGGCTCGCCATTCATTCGGAAGAAGCGTGAAAAAACTGGAGGACATTATAGATGGAGATAGGAACACTGATAAGAGAACTTGGCGGAGGAATGTGGATCTCGGCAGAGATATTTATTCTGACATTACTTTTTTCACTGCCGCTTGGACTGGTGGTTGCATTCGGGAGAATGTCGAAGATTGCACCGGTCAGATGGATATCAAAATTATACATATCGATTATGAGAGGAACCCCGCTGATGCTTCAGTTGATGGTAGTGTATTTCGGACCATATTATCTGTTTGGAATGCGCATTTCCACAGGATACCGTATGACTGCGGTGCTGATCGGTTTTGCAATTAATTATGCGGCATATTTTGCTGAGATATACAGAGGCGGGATTGAGGCAATTCCGGTAGGACAGTATGAAGCGGCAAAGGTACTGGGATATTCCAAAAGCCAGACATTTTTCCGGATCGTATTTCCTCAGGTATGTAAGCATATTCTGCCGGCAGTGACCAATGAGATCATCACGCTGGTAAAGGACACTTCACTGGCATTTGTGCTGGCTGTAACGGAGATGTTTACAATGGCAAAACAGATTGCGGCGGCACAGACTTCCATGGTTCCGTATATTGCAGCAGGTATCTTCTATTATGTATTTAATTTGCTTGTTGCGATGATTATGGAAAAGATTGAAGAAAAGTTGAATTATTACCACTAGGAGGAATAGATCATGAGTCTGCTTGAAATGAAAAATATCAAAAAAAATTTTAACGGGGTCGAAGTTCTGAAAGACATTTCTCTGAAGGTGGAAAAGGGAGAAGTCCTTGGTATCATCGGTCCTTCCGGCTCGGGAAAATCAACCCTTCTTCGATGTGCAACGGGGCTTGAGACTGCGGATGCGGGGGAAATCCATTATTCCGGAACTTTTGGACTGGTGTTTCAGAATTTTAATTTGTTTCCGCATTATTCGGTGATGAAGAATATCACTGATGCACCGCTGAAAGTACAGAAGAGAAAGAAAGAAGAAGTCTATAAAGAAGCGAGAGAACTTTTGAAGAAGATGGGACTTGCCGACAAGGAAGATGCATATCCTTGTCAGTTGTCGGGAGGACAGCAGCAGCGTGTATCAATCGCGAGAGCACTTGCACTGCATCCGGATATTCTGTTTTTTGATGAGCCGACGTCCGCGCTGGATCCGGAACTGACTGCAGAGATCCTGAAAGTTATCAGGGAACTTGCGATGGAGCATATGACGATGGTGATTGTTACGCATGAGATGAATTTTGCGAGAAACGTATCGGATCATGTAATCTTCATGGATGGAGGTGTGATCGCAGTAGAAGGAACTCCGGAAGAAGTATTCGATTCATCTAATGAAAGAATGAAAGAATTTCTCGGAAAATTCAATGATTAACCGCGGGAAAACTAATGAATAGAGCGAATTTATAAGCTGTGCTTATTAAACGACGCGTTATAAATAATGTATCAGCAGGAATACAAGGTAGATGGAAATATTGCTTTTCCGTTTGCCTTGTATTATACTGATATAGCAAAATGCTTTTTAAAGACAGTTTTGACAAATGAAAAATTTGAAAAGAATGGAGTCTGCATTTATGAGTGAATTTGAAAAAGTAACAACAGGACTGGGTGAAGAATGCGGTGTGTTTGGAGCCTATGATATGGATGGCGGAGATGTTGCACCATCCGTTTATTATGGACTTTTTGCATTGCAGCACAGAGGACAGGAAAGCTGTGGTATTGCGGTAACGGATACATATGGAGAAAGAAAAGTACATTCCAAGAAAGGACTTGGACTGGTAAATGAAGTGTTCGATGAAGAGTCTTTACAGGAATTGAAGGGAAATCTTGGTGTCGGACATGTAAGATATTCGACAGCAGGTGCTTCCAGAGCTGAGAATGCGATGCCGTTGGTTATCAATTATGTGAAAGGGATTCTTGCAATTGCACATAACGGCAATCTGACAAATGCCATTGAACTTCGCCATGAACTGGAGTACACAGGCGCTATTTTCCAGACAACGATTGACTCGGAGGTGATCGCATATCATATCGCCAGAGAACGTCTGAATGTAGAGAAGGCAGAAGATGCGGTAAAAAATGCGATGAAGAAGATACAGGGGGCGTATGCACTGGTTGTCAGTTCGCCGAGAAAGATGATCGGTGCCAGAGATCCATTTGGATTGAAACCTCTTTGTATTGGAAAAAGAGATAATACTTATTTCCTGGCTTCGGAGAGCTGTGCGATTGCTGCCGTCGGAGGAGAATTTGTAAGAGACGTAGAGCCTGGAGAGATTGTAAGTTTTACAAAACATGGAATGAAATCAGATAAAACTATGGCAATCGATCCCAAAAAGCAGGCAAGATGTATTTTTGAATATATATATTTCGCAAGAATGGACAGCGTGATCGATGATGTGAATGTATATCATGCGAGAATTGTTGCAGGGAAAGCTCTGGCAGAATCTTATCCGGTTGATGCGGATCTGGTTGTCGGAGTACCGGATTCCGGGCTGGTTGCGGCGAAAGGATATTCGGAACAGTCGGGAATTCCGTATGGCATGGCATTCCACAAGAACAGTTATGTAGGAAGAACATTTATCAAGCCAAAACAGAGTCAGCGGGAAAGCAGTGTGAAGATCAAGCTGAACGTGATCGAAGAGGTTGTAAAGGGAAAACGTATTGTTATGGTAGATGATTCTATTGTACGAGGAACAACCTGTGCGAACATTATCAAGATGCTCAAAAAGGCCGGAGCGAAAGAGGTACATGTAAGGATCAGTTCACCACCGTTCCTGCATCCATGCTATTTCGGAACAGATGTGCCTTCGAATGAACAACTGATCGCACATTCCCATACAACAGAGCAGATCCGTGAGATGATCGGGGCAGATTCGCTTGGCTATATGGAAGTTGATAAATTAAAAAACATGGTCGGTGATCTGGCATATTGTGACGCATGCTTCACCGGTAATTATCCGATGGAAGTACCTGGAAGAGATGTTTCGCTGGCATTTGAATAGAAAACAGGTTAAAATAGTCGGGTGGAAGAATTGACGAAGGAGATTATTAGTATGAGTAATGACAGATATACAAGTCCACTTTCAGAAAGATATGCAAGCAAAGAGATGCAGTATATTTTCTCGCCGGATAAGAAGTTCCGTACATGGAGAAAACTCTGGATCGCACTTGCTGAAACGGAAAAAGAACTGGGACTGGATATTACAGAAGAACAGATTGAAGAATTAAAAGCACATGCAGATGATATCAATTATGATGTGGCAAAAGAAAGAGAAAAGGTAGTCCGTCATGATGTTATGTCTCATGTGTATGCATATGGAAAACAGTGTCCGAATGCAAAAGGAATCATTCATCTTGGTGCGACTTCATGCTATGTAGGCGATAATACAGATATCATTCTGATGTCGGAAGCGTTGGAGATTGTCAGAAAGAAACTGATCAATGTGATTGCCGAACTCGCAAAGTTTGCGGATGCACATAAGAGTCTTCCGACACTTGCATTTACACATTTCCAGCCTGCACAGCCTACAACAGTAGGTAAGAGAGCAACACTTTGGATGCAGGAATTCATGATGGATCTGGAAGATCTGGAATATGTAAAAGGAAGTTTAAAGCTTCTCGGATCAAAAGGAACGACCGGAACACAGGCAAGCTTTCTGGAACTCTTTGACGGAGATCAGGAGACGATTGATAAGATCGATCCGATGATCGCCAAAAAGATGGGATTTGAGACATGTTATCCGGTATCAGGTCAGACCTATTCACGTAAGGTAGATACCAGAGTGGTAAATGTACTTGCAGGTATTGCAGCAAGCGCACACAAGATGTCCAATGACATCCGTCTCCTTCAGCATCTGAAAGAGATTGAAGAACCATTTGAAAAGAGTCAGATCGGATCTTCGGCAATGGCATATAAGAGAAACCCTATGAGAAGTGAAAGAATTGCTTCACTTTCTAGATATGTGATGGTAGATGCCATGAATCCGGCAATCACATCTGCAACACAATGGTTTGAGAGAACGCTTGACGATTCTGCTAACAAACGTCTCAGTGTCCCGGAAGGATTTCTGGCAATTGATGGTATCCTGGATCTGTGTCTGAATGTTGTAGACGGACTGGTAGTATACCCGAAAGTTATCGAAAAGAGACTGATGTCAGAACTTCCGTTCATGGCAACAGAAAATATCATGATGGATGCTGTAAAAGCAGGTGGAGACAGACAGGAACTTCATGAGAGAATCCGTGAGCTGTCTATGGAAGCCGGACGCAATGTCAAAGAAAAAGGATTAGACAACAACCTTCTTGAACTGATCGCTGCAGATCCTGCATTCAATCTTTCGCTGGAAGAACTGCAGAAGACGATGGATCCTGCAAAATATGTGGGACGTGCGCCGATTCAGGTTGATGTATATCTGAAGAACGTCGTGAATCCTGTGCTGGAAGCAAATAAGGATATTCTTGGAGTAACAGCAGAGATCAATGTATAAGATTCTGTAACAAATAAAAACATGAAAAAGAAAGTGGAGTTTCAGTGAGCAATGGAACATCACTTTCTTTTCTTGTATATATGATTTATAATAAATCCATATGGAAGTATAAGGGGGAAGAAAGCGGATATATGGAAAAGGCTATGGAAAAGATTAAGAATATGAAGAATGGTACAGCGTCAGAAAAACAATACCGGGTCAGAAGGTGCAGATATACGGATCTGGCAATGGTACTTGTGATTGCAGTTTCCATACAGTGCTTCACGAGGCTGGAATATGCAGGGGAAAGATATATGCAAAGCCGGAACGGGTATAAGATAGCTGGCGGCATAATGGAAGGCTGCGGACGGAAAACTGTAAAAGGATATGTGGAAATAAAAGCATCGTGTGTTTCGAATGCGAAGAATATAATCGAAAATTTGTGCGCTCAGGCAGCGGCACCGAATCGAACAATTATGAATGTGACCACATCAACAGCTGATGCCGGAAAAGATGACAGCCGAATTACAAAGCTGCCTGCTGCAGAAGAGATGAACACGTCTGCTTCGGAAGATGGATCTGAGATTTTGAAAGCTGAAAAGAATGCGGACGCTGCACTTGTTGCGGCAGATACAACAACTGCGGAAGCAGCGGTTGAGAGCGCTGAAGAGGACAAGAGCAGCACAGAAGAACAGCAGAGTGGTATGCTGAATCTTGATGGATTTATCATAGGAGAAAATGGCATGATCGAACGTTGTGAGAATCCGTCTCTGGCTGCCGAGGATGGAATTATTATATTGCCGTCAGACGACAGATGTAAGGGGATCGGAGCAGAAGCATTAACTGGAATTACGGGAGTGGAAGAAATTTATATTCCGGCCAATATTACATGGATTGAACCCGGAGCCCTGGAAAAACTGGAAAATCTTATGTATATAGAGGTTGCACCGGACAATCCGGCATATCAAAGCATAGATGGAGTTCTTTACAGCAAAAAGGAGCAGAAAGAAAAGGCATGAATATTCGACAGGTAACAGACGGCAAAGAAGATTATATAGAATTGCTTCGTATGGGAGATCCGGATGAATCCAGAATCCGTAAAGTATTGGAAGAAGGTGAACTCTTTTTACTTGAAGAGCATGGAAAACTCCGTACATTGTGCGTGGTTATATTTTCGGAAGAAAAGAAATGTGAGATAAAAAATATTGTAACCATAGAAAAAGACCGTGGCAAGGGGTATGGCCGGTATATGATCCATTATATCTGTGAACATTACTGCTCACAGTATGACTGGGGATATATGAAAAAAGACCGATGCCGGGACATCATGGAATTCTGTGAAAAATGTGGATTCACAGATGAAGATGAGGTATATCTGAAAAAGGAACTGATGTCGGAAATCGACACAAAACGTGTAATTAATCTTGCAATGGAAGCAGGAAGAATGCTTTTGAAAAACGGAGGCGAGATTTTTCGTGTAGAAGAGACGATGATGAGAATCTGTCGTAGATTCGGGGTGAAATATGTGGAGCTGTTTACTTTGAGTCATGGATTGTTTATCTGTGCAGGAACGGATAAAGAAAAGTTGTATACAAAAGTAAAACAGGTACCGCTTTCCTCTACACATCTTGGAATCGTAGCAGAAGTAAATGATCTGTCCCGGGAAATTGCAGCAGGACATGTCGGAATTGAAGAAGCAATAAAGAAGTTAAAGAAGATCGACAAGATGCCGGTCAAGCGTATTCCTTATCAGATAGCGGCGGCGGGATTAAGCGCCGGTGGATTGGGTTATCTGCTTGGCGGAACATCAATGGAAGCATTTGTAGCATTTTTTGTCGGCTGTGTTGTGTTTTCATGGTCACTTTTTGCCGGAAAACACGGTGTTTCAAAGATCCTGGTTCACATTGTAGGCGGGATCATTATTGCCTCTATGGCTTTGGCAGCAATGCAGATTCCGTTTTTAGGGGAACTTAGGATGGAAGGGATCGTGACCGGCGGGATTATGCCGCTGGTGCCCGGACTTGCATTTGTGAATGCGATCCGTGATCTGGCGGACAGTGATTATCTTGCGGGTACAGTTAAAATGATTGATGCGGTTATGGTATTTGTTTATATTGCAATCGGTGTGGGAACGGCGTTGTCGGTATATCATCATGTGTTAGGAGGCATTTTATAATGATCATAAAAATTATAGCAAATCTGGCATGTTCATTTATCGGGACGATTGCATATGCGGTTATGTTTCAGGTGCCGAGAAGGTTCTATATCGGATGCGGAATCACCGGATCGGTGGGATGGATGATGTACAAGTTTGCGTCTGTATATTGTTCGGTTGCAGCTGCGTCCTTTATAGGAACGGTATGTGCTGTATTGGTTGCGAGAATGCTGACGGTCCGCCTGAAATGTCCGATCACTATCTTTATGATTTCGGGTATCATTACACTGGTGCCGGGAGCTGGCATCTATTTTACAGCGTATTATCTGGTGACAAATCAGTTTGCAATGGCTGCTGCGAAAGGGATCGGAGCAATAAAAGTAGCTTTTGGGATTGTGCTTGGAATTGTCTGCATTGTATCTGTCCCGAGAGAAGTGTTCCAGAAAGAATACTGGGTTGAAAGAAAGATTGCAAAACAACAGAAAAATGGAAAGAGGGATCCGGTAAATCTTCCGGGTGAAAGACACAGATGAAAGATCTGATATAAAAGGTTGCTGTCCGCCTTGGATTTGTGCTACAATGTAGAGACGGATAGTGTTCTAATGTATGTAGCAATACATAGATTTCATACATTTCAAAATAATAATGAAATAGGAGATAATGACAGTTATGAGTAAGGTAAGAACAAGATTTGCACCAAGTCCTACAGGAAGAATGCATGTAGGAAACTTAAGGACAGCGCTGTATACTTATTTGATCGCAAAACATGAAGACGGAGATTTTATCCTCCGGATTGAAGATACAGACCAGGAACGTTTTGTAGAGGGTGCACTGGATATCATTTATCGTACATTGAAAGAGACCGGGCTGGTTCATGATGAGGGTCCGGATAAAGATGGCGGGGTAGGACCGTATGTGCAGAGTGAACGGAATGCACAGGGACTTTATTTGAAATATGCAGAACAGCTGATCGAACAGGGGGATGCTTACTACTGCTTTTGTGACAAAGAACGTCTGGAATCTTTGAAAAGCAAAGTGTCTGACGAGGATGGCGGAACAGAGATTGTTGTATATGACAAGCATTGTCTGCATTTAAGTAAAGAAGAGATTGAAGCGAACCTTGCAGCAGGAAAACCGCATGTAATCCGTTTTAACATGCCAACAGAAGGAACTACTACATTCCACGATGAGATCTACGGCGATATCACAGTTCCGAATGAAGAACTCGATGACCTGATTTTGATCAAATCAGATGGATATCCGACTTACAACTTCGCAAATGTTGTCGATGATCATCTGATGGGAATCACACATGTTGTACGTGGTAATGAGTATCTGTCATCTGCACCAAAATATAACAAGATTTATGAAGCATTCGGATGGGATGTGCCGATATATGTACATTGCCCGCTGATCACAGATGAAAACCATAAGAAACTCAGCAAACGCTGTGGACATTCTTCTTATGAAGATCTGATCGAGCAGGGATTTGTGACAGAGGCAGTTGTTAATTATGTAGCACTGCTTGGTTGGTCGCCGGAAGGCAATCAGGAGATATTCTCACTGGAAGAGCTGGTAAAGGCATTTGACTTCCACCGCATGAATAAATCACCGGCTGTATTTGATCTTGGCAAATTAAAATGGATGAACGGTGAATATATCAAAGCTATGGATTTTGATAAGTTCTATGAAAGAGCGGAAGGGTATATCCGCAAAGTTATTACAAAAGATTATGACCTGAAGAAAATCGCAGCATTGGTAAAATCACGAATTGAGATCTTCCCGGATATTGCAGAGCAGATCGACTTTTTTGAAGCAGTACCGGAATATGATACAGCAATGTATTGCCATAAGAAGATGAAAACCAATGAAGAAAATTCACTGGAAGTATTAAGAGAAGTTCTTCCGCTTCTGGAAGCACAGGAAGACTATAGTAATGATGCACTGTTTGCGCTTCTTAAGAGTTATGTTGACGAGAAGGGTGTAAAAGTCGGTTATGTAATGTGGCCAATCCGTACCGCTGTATCAGGAAAGCAGAGTACACCGGGTGGAGCCACAGAGATTATGGAGATTCTTGGAAAAGAAGAATCTGTAAAACGAATCAAAGACGGAATTGAATTATTAAGCAAGTAAGGGGATTCTATGAGTTTAAATCATGCTCAGACAGAGGCAGTCGCCCATAATGAAGGACCATGTATGGTTCTCGCCGGCCCCGGATCGGGGAAAACTCTAACCATTGCAAAGAGAATAGAATATCTGATCACGAAGTATAAGGTAAGGCCAGAAGAAATTCTGGTCATTACCTTTACTAAGTATGCAGCTCAGGAGATGAAAGAAAGAACCAGACGGATCTGTGGTCCGTCTTCTTATGCTGTTACATTCGGAACGTTTCACGGAATCTATTACGGAATCCTGAAATGGGCGTACCGTCTGGAACCATCGAATCTCCTTACGGATGAAGAAAAATATCGGATGTTAAGAACTCTTCTGCCAAAAGTCGGATGGGATCAGGAGCCGGAAACGGATGAAGAAAAAGACTATTTGCAGGAACTGGCCGCAGAAATTGGAAATGTAAAGAATAATTGTATGGCTATTGAAGCCTATGAACCAGTAAAATATACAACAGAAAAATTCCGTGCACTATACAAAGATTACGAAGAAGAAAAGAAAAAATGCCGGAAGATTGATTTTGAGGATATGCTGATCCAGTGCAGGGATCTGTTTTTTAATTATCCGGATATTCTGAAAAAATGGCAGGATAAATTCCGGTATATTCTGGTAGATGAGTTCCAGGATGTGAATCAGGCACAGTATGATGTGGTTCGTATGCTGGCTGAACCGCAGAATAATCTGTTTGTAGTGGGGGATGATGATCAGTCGGTATATGGATTTCGTGGAGCAAAGCCGGGAATCATGATGGAATTTATGAAAGATTATCCAAAGGCCAAGAGGGTACTTTTGGATATTAATTACCGCAGCAGTGCTTATATTGTCAATGGTGCTTTAAGAGTGATCGGTAATAATAAAATCCGGTTTGAAAAAAAGATCGAAGCGTTTCAGAAAGCAGATGAAACAGTTCATGTTCAGGAAGTAAAAGACCCTGTGCAGGAGGCAGAATATGTGCTGGGAAAAATAAAGGAATGTCAGGAAAAAGGTATTGCTTATACAGATATAGCTGTGTTGTACCGGACGAATATAGATGCAAGGGCAATGTCGGAACTTATGATGGAATATCAGATTCCGTTTGTGATGAAAGAACATCTGAATAATATTTACGAACATTTTATTGCACAGGATATCAGCAGTTATTTTCACCTTTCACAGGGGGAATATAGCCGGAAATATTTTTTGCAGATCGCAAACCGGCCAAACAGATTTTTCTCAAGGGATAGTATGAAAGGCGGAACGGTTACCTATGATTCGCTCAGAGAATATTACCGGGATAAAAACTGGATGACGGACAGAGTGGATCAGCTGGAATGGGACATGAAGATGATAAAAGACAAAACACCATATGCAGCAATCCAATATATCCGGAAACATATGGGTTATGATGAGTTTTTAAAAGACTATGCGGCATACCGGAAGATTTCAGTGGAAGATCTTTTTGCGGTGCTGGAAGAGATATGGCAGAATTCCAAAGGATATAGAACGATCAGTGACTGGTTTGAACATGTAGAACGATACGGGGAAATATTAAAGGAGCAGAATTGTAAAAAAAATGAGGCAGAGGGTGTGAATCTGATGACAATGCATGCGGCAAAAGGGCTGGAATTTGATACGGTATTTGTGATCGAGGCAGATGAGGGCAGCAGTCCGTATAAGAAAGCGGTGACGGATGAGGAAATCGAAGAAGAGAGACGGCTTTTTTATGTAGCAATGACCAGGGCGAAGAGAAAACTGATCATCAGTTATGTAAAAGAAAAAAACGGGAAAGATATGACTCCTTCCCGTTTTGTGTCCGAATTACTCTTCGACGTCTGATTCATCAAATTCCTGGGAATCCATCCATTCATCAAAAGCATCAGCGGCAATTTCGTATTCGTCATCATCTTCGATGTTGCCGAGATCGGGTTCGCCGTCCTCGGTTTCATTGTATTGATAGAGATAAACATCACCGGCTTCATTAGGTTCAAGATTCTCATCCAGAGGAAGCAGGGCAATGTATTCTTTGCCTGCAGCTTCATATACTGTGAGGATTGCACATTCAATGATCTCATCGTTATCGAGTGTAAGCTCTACGGTTGTGTAGCTTTCAGTTTCCTTTGTGTCGCTCATATCATAGTCTCCTTTACTAACATTAAAACTTATCTTAACTTTAACAAAGAAACGGATAAAAAGCAAGATGATAGTAGTCAAACGGGTAAAAATGTTGTAGAATGTAGCTGTATGTAACGCAATAATAAGGAGGAATAACAACATGATGAAGAAGAGAATGTTAGGAGTGATTGCAGTATTACTCGTATGCATTTTCGCATTATCTGCATGCAAGAAAGAGGCTGGAAAGCCGGTGGATAATGCAGTCAGTGAGAATATAACAGATGATTCGGAGGATACGGATCAGACAGAAGACGCAGGAAAGTACAAGTTTGGGTTCTCTGTGATCGATATGCAGAATCCATATTTTATAACATTGGAAGAAGCTGCACAACAGATCGTAGAAAAAGAAGAATGTACCATGGTGGTAAAAGATCCGGCATCTGATGCGGATACACAGGCAGAGCAGATCAGGGAGATGATCAATGAGGGGATCAATGCAATTTTCCTTTGCCCGGTTGATTGGGAGAAGATCACACCTTCGCTTCAGGCATTGCAGGACGCAGGGGTAAAAATTATTAATATTGATTCACAGGTAAAAGACACAGATTATATTGATGCATATGTGGGCTCTGATAATACAGAGGCAGGGAAGCTTTGTGGCAATGATCTGATTGAAAAGTATCCGGATGGCGGTACAGTTGCAATCCTGGAGGCTACGACACAAAATTCGGTGAATGACCGTATTACAGGGTTTGAGCAGGCAGTTGCCAAGGCGGAAAAAGGGTTTGAAGTTGTAGCGAGAGAAGATACAAACGGAACATTTGACAGTGCGCTGGAAGCAGCCAAGAAGATTTTGGAGGAACAACCGGATGTGACGGCAATCATGTGTGGAAACGACCAGATGGCTGTTGCAGCGAAGACAGCACTGAATCTTGCGAATAATGATCAGACTGTTGTCTACAGTGTAGATGGTTCGCCTGATATTAAGAAGGAATTAATGAAAGCGGATAGTCAGATCGCAGGGACAGTCGCACAGTCTCCGATCAATATCGGGAAAAAAGCAGTCGATATTGCATTGAATGTTCTTGACGGAAAAGATTTTGAAGCAGAGACGGCAATAGACGTATTTATGATTAATAAAGATAATGTTGAAATGTATGGCGCAGACGGATGGCAATAGGCGCAGACGGGCAACGGGAAGGACATAACAGAGATGAGAGAGGTTCAAGGATATCCATTACCACTGGGGGTGCAGATAAGTAAAGACAGGGTTAATTTTTCCATTGCAGTTCCGGCAGATAAGGACTGCCAACTGTTGTTATACCGCACAGGGAGAAAGAAACCGTGCAGGCAGTTTGATATGAAACCAATGATCGGTGAAGTGAGGTGTATAGCACTTGAGGATATCGAGCCGGGAGATTATGAATACAATTATCTGATCAATAAAGAAGTTGTAACTGATCCGTACGTAAAAGCAATTGCCGGCAAAGAACGCTGGGGTGTAAAAAAGGAACTGTCAGAACATGAGATCCGGGGACGGCTGCAGATGAGTGATTATGACTGGGAAGGAGATCATACATTACAGATACCATATCATCAGGTAATAGCGTACAGTCTGCATATCCGCGGATTTACAAGACATCCATCATCAAAAGTAAAGGCGAAGGGAACTTTTCAGGGAGTAATTGAAAAGCTGGAATATCTGAAAGATCTTGGGATTAACCAGATTCATTGTATGCCGGTATATGAATTTGAAGAATGCCAGATATATAGAAATTACTGGGGATACGGTGCGGGAAGCTATTTTGCACCCAAAAGCGCATATTCTGCAGATGGAGACGGCGCCAGAGGACTGAAAGATATGGTGAAGGCATGTCATCGGTCCGGAATAGAGGTCGTTCTGGAGATGCCATTCTGCACGGCTGCAGATAAGATGATGATGTTAGAATGTCTGAGGTATTATGTTATGGAATACCATATAGATGGATTTATATTGAATCCATTTGTGATTTCGACGGAGAGTGTGCATGCAGATCCGTTTTTGAAAAACACCAAGATTATGGAACACGAGTTGGGATTCCAGACAGTCATGCGAAGATTTCTGAAAGGTGACGAAGGGATGATCCATGATGTGATCTACTGGCTGAAACACCATTCAAAAGAGCAGGGAATCTTTAACTACATTACTGATCAGAACGGATTTACCCTGAATGATCTGGTGTCTTACGATGCGAAACACAATGAGGAGAATGGTGAACATAATCAGGATGGACCGGATTATAATTATAGCTGGAACTGCGGGGCGGAAGGACCGAGCAGGAAAAAGGCAGTAATGGAACTGCGGAATCATCAGATATTTAATGCATTTTTCCTGCTCTTTCTGGCACAGGGAACTCCGTGTATGCTTGCAGGAGATGAGTTTGGAAATTCTCAGAAAGGTAATAATAATGTATACTGTCAGGATAATCCGATAGGATGGACAGATTGGCGGGGACTGGAAAAGAAGAAAGAACTGCATGATTTTGTAAAAGAACTGATTGCATTCCGTAAATCGCATCCGATTCTCACACCGGAGCGAGAACTGCAGGGGATAGATCTTAGCTGTTGCGGTGTGCCGGATGTATCTTATCACGGGGAAGAGGCGTGGCAGATACCGGGGGAAGTGTCGAGCAGGCAATTGGGCGTATATTACAGTGGAGCACAGACAAAAAGCGAGGACTGTTATGTTGCATATAATATGCATTGGCTGGAACATGTATTTGCACTGCCTGCTTTACCAAAGGGATATGGCTGGTATGTGAAAGCGACGACGGAACGGGGGATGTTAGATGTGCCGGTGCTTTTGAAAGATCAGAGAAAATTAGAGTTAAAAGAGCGGTCGGTTACGGTGCTTACAGCAGAACGGATTGTGGAGGTTGAAACGAAGAAAAATGAAAACATTACAACACTTACAGACGATCAATCATCATAAATATCTTGTTATGAAGGAATGCTTTAAAGTAGGACTTTACAGACAGGGACTTCTTCATGACCTGTCCAAATATTCACCGACAGAATTTTTAGTTGGATGCAGGTATTACCAGGGAAATAGAAGTCCGAATAATGCTGAACGGGAGGCAACGGGTTATTCTAAGGCATGGTTACATCATAAAGGACGTAACAAACATCATTATGAATATTGGATCGATTATAGTGTAGATCCGGGGGAAGGTATCATAGGCCTTAAGATGCCGCTTCGATATGTTGTGGAGATGTTCATGGATCGTATTGCGGCATCTAAGACATATCAGGGGGACGCATACAGAGACAATCATCCATTGGAGTATTATGAGAAGGGAGCCGGGCGGCTTGGAAAAATGATCCATCCGGATACAGCTGGCCTTCTGCACGAATTGTTGAAAATGCTGGCAGAAGAGGGAGAGGAAAAAACTTTCCGGTATATTAAGAGAGTCCTTTTGAAACAGAAGAAATATTAACAGTTTATGCAATAGTTCAAAAAAATAAAAAAATTCAAAAAAACTGTTGACACAATAACAATTTCGATGTATTATATATCTTGTCTTCGCGAGAGAGCAGAGATGAATGCGGAAGTGTCGGAACTGGCAGACGAGCAAGACTAAGGATCTTGTAAGCATTGCGCTTGTGTGGGTTCAAGTCCCATCTTCCGCATTCATCTAAAAGATGGAAACCCTTGATTTGTTTTGGGTTTCTTATTTTTTTACATACTAATAATTTTTTTCGATTAACGATAAGGAATTTTAATAAAAAAGAGAAAAATTAAAGGAAATCAAAAAGTTTTGTCGAATAATAATAATGAGGAGATTCAAAATGTATTATTCTGATGAGATTATCGAAGAAGTAAGATCAAGAAATGATATTGTAGATGTAATATCTACTTATGTAAAACTGCAGAAAAAAGGCAGCTCATATTTTGGCCTGTGTCCGTTTCACAATGAAAAGTCTCCGTCTTTTTCTGTCAGCAGGCAGAAGCAGATGTATTATTGTTTTGGATGCGGTGCCGGAGGAAATGTATTTACATTTTTGATGGAGTATGAGAATTATACATTTGTCGAGGCGCTGAAATATCTGGCAGACAGAGCAGGGGTAGAACTTCCGGAGGAAGAATACTCGAAAGAGGCAAAAGAACGTGCGGATACAAGGGCGATTCTTTTGGAAATCAACAAAGCTGCAGCGCAATATTATTACGTGCAGCTTAAGAGCAGTCAAGGAGCCGTAGGACTTGGATATTTTAAGAAAAGACAGCTCAGTGACGAGACGATCAAGGCATTTGGTCTGGGTTATTCGAATAAGTACAGTGATGATCTGTACCGTTACTTGAAGTCGAAAGGATATAAGGATGACATGATTGCCAAAGCAGGACTGATCAGTATTGATGAAAAGAATGGTGTGTATGATAAGTTCTGGAACCGTGTGATGTTTCCGATTATGGATGTCAATAGCAGGGTAATCGGATTTGGTGGTCGTGTGATGGGAGATGCAAAACCAAAATATCTGAATTCACCGGAAACAATGGTTTTTGATAAGAGCCGGAATTTGTATGGATTGAACAGGGCAAGACGTACCAAGAAGCCATATTTCCTTTTGTGTGAAGGATATATGGATGTGATTTCACTTCACCAGGCAGGGTTCACCAATGCTGTTGCGTCATTGGGAACTGCGCTGACACCGGGACATGCTGCACTGATCCGCAGATATGTACAGGAAGTGTATCTGACCTATGACAGTGACGGAGCCGGTACAAGAGCAGCATTAAGAGCCATGCCGATTTTAAGAGATGCAGGGATTACTGCTAAGATCATAAGGATGGAACCGTATAAAGATCCGGATGAATTTATTAAAAATTTGGGAGCAGAGAAATTCGAAGAACGGATTGCAAGTGCGAGAAATGTATTTATGTACAGTCTGGAAGTGCTGGAGAAGGAGTATGATATGAATTCGCCAGAAGGAAAGACAGAGTTTATGAAAGAAACGGCGAGAAGGCTGACACAGTTTGAAGAAGAGATTGAACGCAATAACTACATAGAAGCAGTGGCGAAAGCCTATCATGTCGGATTTGAAGATCTCAGGAAACTGGTTGGAAAGATGGCGGTACAGGCAGGACTTGCAAAACCGGTTGAAAGACCCAGGGAGATACAGAATAACAGGAAGAATAAAAAAGAAGATGGAATTCTGGTATCTCAGAAAATACTGCTCACATGGCTGATTGAAAGTGAAGATATCTTTCGACAGATTGAAAAGTATATTACACCGGAAGATTTTTCGGAAGGGCTTTTCCGGCAAGTGGCAGAACTTTTATATGAACAATATGAAAAGCATGAGGTTAATCCGGCTCAGATCATGAATCACTTTACAGATGAAGAGGAACATCGGCAAGTGGCAGGTCTGTTCCATACGAAGATCAAAGAACTGACAACTGTGAAAGAACAGGAAAAGGCATTGCAGGAGACAATTCTACGGGTCAAAGATCACAGTATTGAAGAAGCAACGAAGAATCTGGATCCTACAGACATTCAGGGACTGCAGCGCCTGATGAATGAAAAAAGAAAAATGCAGGATCTGCGGACACTGCATATTTCCATTAATTAAGGATAAAATATAAACAAGCAATGAGAGGATGGACACTACATGGACGAAAATATCGTAAAATTCCAGGAAAAGTTAAGAGAACTTGTATCACTTGGAAAGAAGAAAAAAGGAATCCTGGAGATTCAGGAAATCAATGATTTTTTCTCTGATATGGAACTTGATTCTGATCAGATGGAAAAAGTATTCGATTACCTGGAAGCAAATAATGTTGATGTGCTCAGAATCAGTAATGATGACGATGATATACCGGATGATATTGTGATGTCAGACGAAGATGATATTGATGTGGAGAAAATCGATCTTTCGGTGCCGGATGGAATCAGCATTGAAGATCCGGTCCGTATGTACCTGAAAGAGATTGGTAAAGTACCGCTTCTGTCGGCAGATGAAGAAGTAGAACTTGCCAAGAGAATGGCAGAGGGCGATGAAGAAGCAAAGAAAAGACTGGCAGAAGCGAATTTGCGTCTGGTTGTAAGTATTGCAAAGCGTTATGTTGGACGTGGTATGTTATTCCTGGATCTGATTCAGGAAGGAAACCTGGGTCTGATTAAAGCAGTAGAAAAATTTGATTATCACAAAGGTTTTAAATTCAGTACTTATGCTACGTGGTGGATCAGACAGGCTATTACGAGAGCAATCGCAGATCAGGCAAGAACAATCCGTATTCCGGTTCATATGGTAGAGACGATCAATAAATTGATTCGTGTATCCAGACAGTTGTTGCAAGAATTAGGACGTGAACCTACGCCGGAAGAGATTGCGGCAGAATTAGATATGCCGGTAGAAAGAGTAAGAGAGATTTTGAAAATTTCACAGGAACCGGTATCATTGGAGACTCCGATCGGTGAAGAAGAAGACAGTCATCTCGGAGACTTTATTCAGGATGATAACGTGCCGGTACCGGCAGAAGCGGCAGCTCAGACACTTTTGAAAGAGCAGTTGGATGAAGTTCTGGATACTCTGACTGAGAGGGAACAGAAAGTATTGAGATTAAGATTCGGTATGAACGATGGACGTGCACGTACACTGGAGGAAGTAGGAAAAGAATTCGATGTTACCCGTGAACGTATTCGTCAGATTGAGGCAAAAGCACTTCGCAAGCTGCGTCATCCAAGCCGGAGCAGAAAATTAAGAGATTATTTAGATTAAGAAAAGAGGCGCCTATGGAACTATCAAAGAGACTGCAGGCAGTTGCAGATCTGGTGACAGAGGGCGCTTCTGTTGCAGATATCGGTACAGATCACGGCTATATTCCTATTTACCTGATAGAACATCATATAGCGGAGAAAGTGATCGCACTGGATATCAACAGAGGTCCCTTGGAGAGAGCCAGAATGCATATAGTCGGCCATGGACTGAAAGAAAAGATAGAAACCAGACTTTCGGACGGATTGGAAAAAGTCCTTCCGGGAGAAGTGGATACGATGATTGCTGCCGGCATGGGCGGCGGTCTGGTGATAAAAATCCTGATGGAAGGAAGAACGGTAGCAGATGCGCTGGATACAATGATCCTGCAGCCACAGTCGGAGATTGGAAAAGTCAGACGATTTTTGAATGAACATCGGCTTCAGATCATAGAGGAGAATATGGTAGAAGAAGATGGGAAATTTTATCCGATGATGAAAGTCATACATGGAGAAAAAGAAGAGTATACTGTATGTGAATATACATATGGAAAATGTCTGTTGAAGCAGCGGCATCCGGTACTCAAGAAATATCTGGACAGGGAGATGGCAATTAAGGAGCATGTATTCGGGCAGCTTTTTAAACATCAGAACAGTGAAAGTGCTGCCAGAAGAATGGAAGAACTGAAAAAGGAGATCATACTGACGCAAGAGGCATTGAAGTATTACGAGTAGAAGAAAGGGAGTATGTAAGATGTTGTGTAGAGATGTAATGAATGTAATTGAAAAAGAATATCCGCTGAATTACGCACTTTCATGGGATAATGTCGGACTTCTGGTGGGGAGAGACGATAAAGAAGTGAAAAAGATATATATCGCACTGGATGCAACAGATAAAGTAATAGATGAAGCGGTTAAGAATGGTGCAGATATGCTGATTACACATCATCCGATGATCTTTTCACCGATCAAGAAAATTCATAATCTTGATTTTGTAGGAGGTCGTATTCTTAAACTGATTCAGAACGACATTTCTTATTATGCAATGCATACGAATTATGATGTACTGGGAATGGCGGAACTTTCCGGAGACAAGATGAATATGAAAGACGCTGAGATACTGGAAGTGACGGCAGAAGGTGATATCGGGGAAGAAGATGAGCCGGAAGGGATCGGCAGAGTATCAGATCTTGAGATTCCTATGACGCTCAGAGAGTGCTGTGAGGATGTAAAAGATGCATTTCATCTGGGAGCAGTAAAGGTGTTCGGTAATTTGGAAGACAAAGTGAAGCGTATTGCAATCTGTCCGGGTTCCGGGAAAAGTGTGATCCAGGCAGCCCTGGATAAACATGCAGATGTACTGATTACCGGAGATATCGGTCATCATGAAGGAATTGATGCAGTGGCACAGGGGCTGGCAATCATAGATGGCGGTCATTATGGAATCGAGCACATTTTTATTGAAGATATGAGACAGTATCTGGAAAAGAATCTGAAAGATGTGGAAGTTATTTCGGCTCCGATCATTCATCCGTTTCTGCTTGTGTAAAGATGAGAAAGTCTGTGAGCCAGAGGCAAAATGAGATGAGAAAGTTATGAAACGGCCAAAGTAAAAGTGTGAAAATGAGGTGTGTCTATGAATGATATTTTATATACGGTCCATGTAGATGGAACAGACAAAAAATTCAAAAAAGGAACGACATATCAGGAGATAGCCAGAACATATCAGCAGGAATATCAGCATGATATTGTGCTGGTATTTGTGGATGGACGACTTCAGGAATTGTTCAAGACACTGGAAACTGATTGTGAGTTGAAATTTGTGACGACTGCGGATCCGCTGGGTTATAAAAGTTACCGGAGAAGTATGAGCCTGATGCTCGTGAAAGCAATTTATGATGTGGCAGAACATAAGAATATCGATAAAGTCAGAATTCATTATTCTGTAAGTAAGGGTTATTATTGCACGATAGAAGGAAATATTGATCTTACACAGGAATTTCTTGATCGTGTAGAAAGCCGTATGAGAGCTATGGTGGAAATGGATCTTCCTATCAGAAAAAAAAGCGTGCATACAGATGATGCAATTGCAATGTTCGGACAGCATGGCATGCACGATAAAGAACGTCTGTTCCATTACCGGAGAGTGTCTCGGGTGAACATTTACAGTTTGAATGAATTTGAAGATTATTATTATGGATATATGGTACCGAGTGCCGGATATCTGAAATATTTTAAATTGTACCTGTACGATGAGGGATTTGTGATTCAGATGCCGGTGATGAATGAGCCGGAAGCAGTACCTCCGTTCGAACCGCAGAATCACTTGTTCCGTGTGCTGCAGGAATCAACCAAGTGGGGAGATATTCAGGGTATCGAAACAGTTGGAGACCTGAACGACAAGATTACAAAAAGTGATGTGAACGAATTGGTATTGGTGCAGGAAGCACTTCAGGAAGAAAAAATTGCACAGATCGCTGAACAGATCAAAGAGCGTTCGGATGTACGCTTTGTATTGATTGCAGGACCATCGTCTTCGAGTAAGACTACTTTTTCACATCGACTGTCTGTGCAGCTGCGGGCTAATGGATTGTGTCCGTATCCGATTGCTGTGGACAATTATTTTAAAGAACGCGAAGAGACACCAAGAGATGAGAATGGAGAATTTGATTTTGAAGGACTTGGTGCGGTTGATGTGGAATTGTTCAATCTTCAGCTTCAGGAACTTCTGGAGGGAAAAGAAGTCGTAATACCGGAGTTTAACTTTGTAACTGGTCATAAGGAATACAAAAGAAGGCCAAAGAAATTAAAAGAAAACGAAGTGCTGGTAATTGAGGGAATTCATTGCCTGAATCCGGAACTGACCAGAAAGCTTCCGGATGAAAATAAGTTTAAAATTTATATCAGTGCACTTACACAGCTGAATATTGATGAGCATAACCGTATCCCGACAACAGATGGACGTCTGATCCGCAGAATTGTACGCGATGCAAGAACCAGAGGTACATCAGCAAAGGAGACGATCCGTATGTGGTCGGCGGTGAGAAAAGGAGAAGAGAGGAATATTTTTCCTTATCAGGAAGAGGCAGATGTGATGTTTAATTCAGCATTGATCTATGAACTTGCAGTATTGAAACCATACGTAGAAGCTCAACTCTTTGGAATTGAACGAGACTGTCCGGAATATTTGGAAGCAAAACGTTTATTGAAATTCCTTGATTATTTTGTTGGAATCGGAAGTGAGAATGTACCGGCGAATTCATTACTTAGAGAGTTTATAGGGGGCGGGTGTTTTCACGTGTGATTTTGGGGGATTTAATTCATTAACTGGGAAGCGGCCTCTCAGTCCTTGAAGAAAACAATAGATAAGGCTTCTTGTTCAGGTTCCATACCATAAGAAACACTAAGAGA